>Ga0315909_10003433_pt1 | contig 19279 bp, 17 predicted proteins | sample LakEriMetagenome_11_FD_203527 | JGI IMG/M metagenome (GOLD analysis project Ga0315909, IMG submission 203527) | Freshwater fungal communities from buoy surface, Lake Erie, Ohio, United States - Buoy 2 MA125 | ecosystem: Environmental > Aquatic > Freshwater > Lake | place: USA: Lake Erie, Ohio... | reverse complement strand
GGAAACACACGCCGCGAGCCCAAGCAGGGCGGACAGGCAGACGCTTCGAAACATGCGCGGACGTTAGACGCGCGTGCAGAATTGTGTCGAGCCGGGATTCGCAGCGGCGGTGCGATCATCTGCGCGATTTTTTTTGATGGAAACCACGAATGGACACGAAAAGACATGAATAGGATTTCGGAAATCTGAGTGGTGAAAGTGTGTGCTGAAGCTTCATTTTTAACGCAGAGGCGCTGAGAAAAAATGAGAGCTGCGCAGAGGAACGGTTTTCACGTCTTCCTCTGCGGGCCTCTCCATCCGCCTCTGCGCCTCTGCGTTTGATCCGATTTTCCGCACACATTTTGATCGGAGGACGGATGCCCGCTTCATTCGTGTTCCTTCGGGTCCATTCGCGGTTCACATTCGGGCATCACACGGCAATGACCCTTGTGATGAAATGCGCCCTCGCGGAGTTCTCGACACGCGCTGCACGGCACCCTAAAAGCCGCGCCTCTTATGAAAGCAAAAGTGATCGTGATGCCGAAAACCAGCATTCTCGACCCGCAGGGCGTGGCCGTGCGGGACGCGATGCGCCACCATGGACTGCCCGGCGTGAAAAGCGTGCGCATCGGCAAGATGATCGAAGTCGAGGTGGACGGTGCCGACGAGGCGAAGCTCCACGCAATCTGCCTCGACCTTCTCAGCAACCCCGTCGTCGAGGACTACCGGCTCGTGCTGGAGGAATAGCACATGCGCGCCGCCGTCATCCGCTTTCCCGGCTCGAACTGCGATCAGGACTGCCACCATGTCCTGCGCGAATTCGGCTTCGACACCGACTTTGTCTGGCACAAGGAGGCCAGTGCCGCGGGCTACGATCTAATCGTGCTGCCGGGCGGCTTCAGCTACGGCGATTACCTGCGCTGCGGGGCCATCGCGCGGTTTTCGCCGGTGATGAAATCGATCATCGAGCAGGCCGCGAAAGGCGTGCTCGTGCTCGGCATCTGCAACGGCTTCCAGATCCTCTGCGAGAGCGGGTTGCTGCCCGGCGCGCTCATCCGGAACCGGGACATGCACTTCATCTGCGAGCATGTGAACCTGCGCGTGGAAAACACCACGAACTCTTTTCTCTCCGCATCAAAAGTCGGAGCCGTGCTCCGCGTGCCGATCGCGCACGGTGAGGGGAACTACACCGCCGACGCCGAGACGCTGCGCACGCTGAACGCCGAGGGCCGCGTGCTCGCGCGCTACTGCGACGCGCAGGGCCGTGTGACGCCGGAGGCAAATCCAAACGGCGCTGCGGAATCCATCGCGGGCATCTGCAATGCGCGGCGCAATGTCTTCGGCCTCATGCCGCATCCCGAGCGCGCGTGCGACGTCGCGCTGCTGAGCACGGACGGGCGAGTGGTCTTCGAGTCGCTCGTCGCGACGCTCGGAAAATCCCGCGCGGCCTAGCCGCAGGAAATCCCGCGCATGATTTACCACGATTTTTCCTGGCTCACGCTCAAGAACACGATGTTCGGAGCCGGCGTGCTGCTCATCATCGCGCACGTTCTCGCGCTGGTTAAGGCGCGTGCGGTGCAGGACTGGCTGCGCAAATTTCCGCGGAACCGCGAGGCGGGCGTGGTGCTCTCGCTCGCCGCAGGCGGGTGGTTTTTCTTCCTCGTGCGGGTGATGGATCTCGGCGATTTCGATCCGTGGCGGAACACGGTGCTGATCGCCACGCCGATCGCCGCAGCGCTGGCAATCTACTTCATTCCGGAGTTCCTCGCCGTGCGCGCGCTCGGCGCGTGCGCGCTGCTCGTCGCCGAGCCGCTGCTGGAGTCGGCCTTTTTGCGCCCGGAAAAAATCCGCCTCGCGCTCGTCGTGCTCACCTATGCGTGGATCATTCTCGGCATGTTCTGGATCGGCATGCCCTACACTCTGCGCAATCAGATATCATGGGTGAGCGCCTCTGAAAAACGCTGGCGAGCCGCGGCTTTCGCCGGGCTCGCCTATGGAGCGTTGCTGGTGACGGGCGGACTACTTGTTCGCTGACACGATGTCGCTCAGCTTGAAGATCGGGAGGAACATCGCGATGACGATGCCGCCGACGATCACGCCGAGGACCACGATGAGGAGCGGCTCGATGAGCGAAGTCAGCGCCGAGAGCAGCGCCTCGATTTCCTCGTCCCAAAAGTCCGCAATCTTTTCGAGCATCGTGTCGATCTTGCCCGTGCTCTCGCCTGCGGCGACCATGCGGAGCATCATCGGCGGGAAGATGGCCTGGCGGTTCAGCGATGCCGTGAGGTGATCGCCTTTCTCAACGTCGAGTGAGACGGCCTTGATTGCCTTCGTCACGACGCTGTTGCCCGAGGTGTCGCCGACGATCTGCATCACTTCGAGAATCGGCACGCCGGAGCGGATGAGCTGCGCAAAGGTGCGCGCAAAGCGGCTCATGCAAATCTTGTGAATGAGCGGGCCGAACACGGGCAGCTTCAGCTTCCAGCGATCCCATGTGTCCGCGCCCTTCTCGGTCTTCATCCACGCGCGGATGCCGTAGATGATGCCGACCACGCCGCCGATCAGATAATACCAGTAGTTCCGCATGAACGCCGACAGATCGATCAGGAACTGCGTCGGTGCGGGGAGCTTCGCGCCGAAGTCGGCGAAGATGCTGCCGAAGACCGGCACGACTTTCACGATGAGGAAAATGGTGATGGCCATCGCGATGCAGATCACGATCACCGGATAGGTCATCGCGGACTTCACCTTCTTCGTCAGCCGCGCCGACGCCTCGAGGAATCCCGCGAGTCGGTCCAGCACCTCGGAGAGCATGCCGCCGGATTCGCCGGCCTTCACCATCGAGATGTAGAGGCGTGAGAAAACCTTCGGGTGCTTGCCGATCGCGTCGGTGAACGTCGAGCCCTCCTGCACGTAGGCGGTGACCTCGCCGATGATGCGGCGGAGGCCGGCCTGCTTCTTCGGGCATGCCTGTTCGAAAAGTGCGGTGAGCGCGCCCACGAGCGGCAGGCCCGCGTCCACCATCGTCGCGAGCATGCGGGTGAACATCACGAGATCCGCATCGGGCACCTTCGACTTGGCGCGGGCGATCTTGCTTGCGCCTTTCTGCTGGATGGAGAGCACGAGGAGGCCGCGCGCCATCAGCGCATTCACGGCATTGTCTTCGTTCAGTCCTTCTTGGACGCCATTCAGGGTCTTTCCGGAAGAGTCGCGGGCTTGGTAGGCAAAGGAGAGCATGGCCAATGCGAGAGCAATGCGAGTGCCAATCCTGCTGCGAAAGTCTTGGAATGGTGTCGCGCCGTTTTCTAAACCTTCACCGCGGTCGGGAAAGGCCCGAAGCCTGTCCGGCATTGCCTCCCGCTTCGCTCTGCTTGCATCCTGCACTGATGGACGTTTGTCGAATTCCGAGGGCCATCTTTGCCCTGCTGCTCATGCTGTGGACGCTCGCCGCAAACGTGTCCGCGCACAATGTGGACACGAGCTATGCGCGCATCCGCATCTTTGCTGATCACCTCGAAGTCCGGCTCACGTCCGACATCTTCACGCTCCGGCGAATCGTCCCGGATCTCGATGCGAACCGCGACGAGGGCCTGAGCCGCGAGGAACTGCGACGGGCGACACCGGCGATCCAGAAATTCTTTCGCGAGCGCGTCAAAATCGAAATCAACGAAGCCGCATCCGATCTCGGCGAGGCGAAGGATCCCTTCTGGCCGCTCGACGCGCCCGATCCGATTCCCGCCGCCGCGTGGCACACGAACGAGGCGCTCGTGTCCTTCGGCTTCGACAAGCCGCTCGCATCGCCGCTGAAGAGCGTCGCGCTGCTGTTCGACACGTTCCGCGCTTTCGGCGAGCGGCATAGCGTGCTCGGCGTCTTCGAATATCGCGGCCAGAGCACCGAGGTCTTATTCAATATCGCGGAGCCGGATTATCTTTTCGATCTCGCCTTCGCATCGCTGCGGGCTTCTGAGGCGAAAATTCCCGCGCCGTCCTTAAAAAAAACGGAGCCCGAGGCAAAGGCACGGACGGCGGCGCACCGCAGCAACGCCGACGACTCGCCCGGCTGGCGCTATTTCAAAATGGGCATCGGGCACATCCTCTCGGGCTTCGATCACATGTGCTTCCTGCTCGCGCTGCTCGTCGTCAGCAGGCTGCGTCCGATTATCGCCATCGTCACTTCTTTCACCATCGCGCACAGTATCACGCTCATCCTCGCGGTGTTTTCGATCGTGAAGGTGGACAGGCAATTCATCGAGTGCTCCATCGCAGTCACGATCATCTACGTCGCCTTGGAAAACATCTGGCGGAAGGGATACGCGCATCGCTGGGTGCTCACATTTTTCTTCGGCCTCATCCACGGATTCGGTTTTGCGAATGCGATCAACCCGCAGGAGCTGCCGCCGCAGGCGAAGGCGAAGTGTCTCTTCATGCTGAACCTCGGGATCGAGGCCGGCCAGATCGCCGTCGTGCTCGTGCTGCTCCCGCTGTCGCTCGCGCTCGCAAAATGGGAGCACGGCCCGCGTGCGAAGATCGCGATCAGCATCACCGTCGCACTGCTCGGCCTCGCGTGGTTTGTGGACCGCGCGTTCGATCTCGGCCGGATGCCGTTCTGATTTGCGCGCTACTTCAGCGTGCCCGCCTTCACGGTGATCATCTTTGCCGGATCGAGGTGCTTCTTCACCGCGGCATTCACTTCGGCGAGCGTGAGCGCGCGGACCTTGGCGGGGAACTCATCCAGCCACGTCAGTTCGAGTCCGTTCTCCGCGCAGCGGAGGAGCTGCTCGGCCAGGCCGTGTGTCGTCTCCAGTGAGACGGCCAGCCGCCCGGCGGCGGCGCTCTTGCGATATTCCAGTTCGTCCGCGGTGATGCCCTTTTCCCACCACGACTGGATCTCGCGCCGCGTGCTCGCCAGCCCCCGTTCGAGGAGCGCGGGTGCGAAGGTCGCCTTCGTCCACCATCTGCCTTCGCGGAATGAATCGCCAGCGAGCGACGCGCCGATGCCGTAGGTGAGTCCCTCGCGGTCGCGCACATTCCCCACGAGCCTGCTCGTGAAGCCAACCCCGAGGATGGACGTCCCGATTCTCACCGGGATCCAGTCGGGATCGCTCACGCGCAGCCCGCTCGGCTGGCCGATGATCACGCTCACGCTCGACTTGTCGGGAAGCTCCACGATCTTTTCCCCGGTCGTGTTTGAGTAAGCTGCGGAAGGTTTCGGAATGCCGCCGCCCTTCCAGCCCGCGAACGCCTTCATCACTTCCTCCTTGAATGCCGGGGGATCGATGTCGCCGGCCACGACGAGGTGCATCCCTTCCGGGCCGTAATTCGCCGCATGGAAGGCACTCAGTTCCGTGAGCTTTGTTTTCCCGGTGGCTGCGATCAGTTCCGGGATGTCCGCACCGCGCGACGGATGCCCCGGCGGGCAGATCGCCTGTGAAAATGCGATGGCTGCCTGTGCGTCGGTGTCTTCGAGCGACTGCCGCACCTCGGCGATGAACTGCTTCTTCGCCTTCGCCAGTTCCGTCGCTGCGAATGCCGGCGTGCGAAGCTGCTCCGCGAGCAGCGACACCACGAGCGGGATGTCCCCGCGCAGCAGCTTCGCCTCAAATTCGAGCGTGTCCGCGTTCACCGTGAACGCGATGGTCACGCCCGCCTTTTCGAGCATGTCGGCGATGGCAAACTGATCGTGCTTCTTCGTGCCGCGCTGGATCATGGACGACACGAGGTGCGCGAGCGCGGGATTCGCGGAGGCGTTTTCGCCCGCGGCGATGCTGCCGCGCATCGTCACCACATCCTTCACGCCGGTGCGGCAGAGGAGCAGGTCCATGCCGGCGACTTTCCCGCGGACAACAGTGCCCGCAAGGTTCGTCACGGCCGGCGGCGGCAGTGCCTGGTCGGGCGCTTTCGCGGGGACGACTTCCTTGAGATTCGGTTTCTCGTCGGCCTGCTTGTTTTCGGGGGCTTCCCCGCCTTCGCTCGACGGGATGAACCAGCCGGTCACGCTGTGCTTCTCGATGAAGTACGTGTTCGCGACACGCTTCACGTCCGCCGCGGTGACGGCCTTGAACTTTTCCTCCAGCGACACGTAGAGCGTCCAGTCGCCGACGGCGATGCACTCGTTGAGCTGCTCGGCCTGCGCGAAGGATCCGTCGCGTGCGTACGCGCGCTCGGCGAGCATCTTCGCCACCGCCATCCGCACCTCGGCGTCGGTCACCCCGCCCTTTTTCATCCGCTCGATTTCCGCTATGAGCCTGCGCTCCGCGTCTTCGTGCTTCGTGTCGGGCGTGAGGTCGGCGGTGGTGATGTGCAGCGAGGGATCGTGGGTGAAGCCGAGATGTCCGCTGACTTCGACGGCGACGTTTTTGTCCGTGAGCGCGCGGTAGCAGCGGCACGTCTTGCCCGTCGAGAGGATGGCGCTGAAGACCTGGACTGCGGGCCAGTCCGCGTGTGTCGCGGCTGGCGTCTTGTGCGCGATGGCGACGACGCCGAGTTCGCCGCCGCGCTTTACCATCACGCGGCGCGGGCCGGTCTGCGCGGGTTCCTCGGTGTAGATTTGCGGGATCGCGTGCGGGGCCTTCGGGATCGCGCCGTAGTGCTTCGCGATTTCCGCGAGCGCAGCGGCGGGATCGAAGTCGCCGATGACGGTCGCGGTCGCATTGTCCGGCCAGTAAAAGGTGTCGTAGAATTCGCGGAGCTTCGCGATCGGCACCTTCTCGATGTCGCTGCGCCAGCCGATCGTGTCGTGGTGGTACGGGTGCGCCTGGAACGCCGCGCTCCACAGTTCCTTGTCTAGTGCGGCGCGCGGATCGTTTTCGCCGCGCTCGAATTCATTTCGCACGACGACCATCTCGGGGCGGCGGTCGTCTTCCCGCAGCGCGAGGTTGCGCATGCGGTCGGCCTCTGTCTCCACGAGCAGCGGCAGCGCGTTCGCGGGCACGGTCGCGAAGTAATTCGTGCGATCCAGCCACGTCGTGGCGTTCGTCTCCGCGCCGACGCGCTCCAGCACCTGGTCGAGGCCCGTGCCCTTGCTGCGGTCGAATTTTTCCGTGCCCTTGAACATGAGGTGCTCGAGCAGGTGCGTCGCGCCAGTGGTGCCGGTGACTTCGTTCCGCGAGCCGACGTGATACGTCACCATGAATGTGACGACCGGCGCGGATTTTTCCGGCACGAGCAGGACGCGGAGGCCGTTCGATTCGAGGCGGTATTCGGAGATCGGCCCGGCCTTGCGGACGAACGGGACGCCGGGAACCTGCACGGGTTTTTCTTCGGCGGAAAATGCGGTGGCTGCCATGACGAGTGCGAGTGCCGGGGTGAGAAGTTTCATGCGTGGGAGCGCGCATGTGAGCGCGTGGCGTCAGGCGATGCACGCGGAATGTCAGGGCGATTCCAGCGACTGCACACCGCGGCATCCTGTCCGCGTGGATGCGAAATATTTCCGCCGCTGCCGTTCAGCGGAAGAGACGATGCGGGCCGGGCGGCAGAAAACTCATGGCGCCGCGGCGGTGGTGCTGCGGATAGTACTGGTAGGGCCGGTAGGGATTGCAGCGCTGCAGGGGCTGCGCGTATCCGTAGAAAAACGGATCGTAAAAAGGGAAGGGGGACGGATAGGGGCTCCACCATTGGTTGTACGAAGCGGAGACGTACGGCCGGAGGAATTGCTCCGCATACCTTTCGCTCGCGGTCTTGGCGGCGGTGATGATGTCCTCGCTCACGCCGGCCTTGCGGAGCTGGCGGACGATGTCCTTGTCCACGATGTAATCAACGCCCGTGCGGTCGAGTTGGCGCAGCGCGACGGCGTCATTCACATGGCGTCGCTTCAGCTCGATGATGTCGCCGGGGGTGAGGCGTCCGCCGCGCTCAAGCTTCCGGACGAGTGCGGGGGAGACTCCGGCGGAGCGGATGGCGGCGAGCTGCTCCTTCGTCTGCGTGGCGCAGCCGGAGAAAAGGAGGACAGCGGCGAAAAGTGCGATGAGCGGGGATTTCATGGGTGGAGGATGGCACCGGGTTTTGGGATGCGCAAATCACAGACGCGTGTTTGCGTGGCGTATTCATGAAAATTGCCGGCGTTCGCAGCGCCGAGCCCTGCGCAAATCAGAATGGCCTCCGCTTCACTGCCGCTCGTATTCGCCCTTGCCGGTGCGCTTGTAGATCGTGAAGCCGGCCTTTTTTGCATCGGTGACGGAGACGGGCTTCGTGAGTTTCGGGGAGTTCACGCCGGTGATGATGCGGCGCACGGGCTTGCGGCAGAGCGGGCATGTCTTGCACGGCTCGCGGTCGAGCGGCTGGCGCAGCTCGAAGCTGCCGCCGCAGATTTTGCATTCCCCTTCGCAAAGTTCGTAAACGTAGATCGGCACGCGGGAAGTCTGGCAGATTCGCGGCCCGGCGTCATCCGTGCGGATACTCCGATTGAAGGGAAACTTTTCCCGGCGGCGCGGGTTGCAGTGTGGCGCACTGTTCCGCTGTCGCTTCACTCACCGCCCTTTGAAATCCACATCATCCCGTCTTCCTCTCGTCGTCGGCATCGGCTGGCTCGCCACCGCAGCCATCGCATTTTGCATCGGGAGGATCGGCACGGCACCGGCGCCCCTCGCGACGGGCGATGAGGCGGGGCGGCCTGCCGCGGGGAAATCCGGCGGCACTGCGGCGGGGAGCGCGGCGGAGTTTTCGCGCGCGCCGGGGGGAGAGCGCGCGCAGTTTGCGATGGGTGAGGGCGACGGCTCGATGACGGTGGAACGGTTGACGAACGGCCAGCCGCTCGACAAGTGGGTGAAGAATCTCATGGCGCAGCAGGACGGCATTGTGCGCATGAACGGCTTGCTGCGGCTGCTCGACGCCGTGCGGGACCCGGAGGATCTGAAGACCGCGCTCGGTGCGTTCAGCCTCCGTGGCGACCGCGGCTTCGGACGCGGTGCGCGGTTCACGGAGTATTCGATGATTTTGGAAAAATGGACGCAGCTCGATGCGAAGGGTGCGGTCGCCTTTGTGAACAGCAAGGGCCGCGAGGAAAAATGGATCGGCATGAGCGCGGTGATGCAGACGTGGACGCGCACGAATCCCGCCGAAGCGATCGCGTGGGCGCAGACGACCGGCAAGGAGAAGGACGAATCGCAGGGCGGGCAGGGCGGCCTTGGCGGAGGCTGGCCGTCCAGTTCGCCGCTTTCGATGGTGCTCTCGCAGCTCGCACGCACAGACTTGGATCGCGCGATCGGCTTGGCGGCGACGGAGACTTTTGATCGCCGCAGCCGGACGCTCGACACGATCGCGGGGGAGCTCGTGGGCCAGCGCGGGCTGGACGGCGCGCGCAGTGCGATTGACGGCATGGCCGCGGGCTCGTTGCGCGACGGCCTCATCCCGCAGCTTGCCGGAAAATTTGCCGAGAAGGACGCGCCGTCCGCCGCCTCGTGGGCGCTCGCGCTGCCGGAAGGCGAGCCGAAGTCGCGCGCACTCGCCGAGACGATCGGCGAGTGGGCAAAGAAGGACGCGGCCGCCGCGGGCGCATTCATGGCGAAGCTGCCCGCGACCGCCGAGGCCGACCGCAGCCGCGAGAGCTACGCGACGACCGTCGCGGAGAAAGATCCGAAGGGCGCGCTCGCATGGGCGAACACGATCACGGACAAGGAGCGGCAGCAGCGCGCGGTGGAAAACGTGGTGCGCACCTGGGTGAAGCAGGACGCGCCGGCGGCGAAGGAATGGATCGCGCAGAGTGCGCTGACCGACGAGGTGAAGGCGCGCATCCAGTCGCCAAGCCGCGGCGGATTCACCGGGCGCGGGCGAGGGCCGGGGAACTAGGAAACGCGGAACGCGGAAGGCGGAGCGCGGAAGGCGGAACGCGGAAAGGCTGGCGACAAACGTGGAACCGCTTCTTTTTTCCGCGTTCCGCGTTCCGAGTTAAAATGTGCTTCGCGTCGGTGCGCGGTTTCGTTTTGAATCGGCGCAGCGATGTCTGAAATTCCCGCATCACCAAGTCCGCACCGACGCCGCATGGGGCGCGTGTGGGCGACGGTCTGGCGGACGGGGGTGAAGTACGTGGAGACGGATGGCGAACAGTACGCGGCGTCGTTTGCGTACTACGCGCTGTTTTCGCTGCTGCCGCTGCTCGTGCTGCTGATCACGGCGGGCACGCGATTCCTCGGGAACCGGGAGCAGGCGACGACGCAGATTTTTGAACTGCTCTCGCAGTACATCGTGGATCTCGGGAGCGCGGAGACGGTGCGCGCGACGGTGCAGAGCTTCATGCAGTCGCGGCTCGGTTCGGGGCTGATCTCGTTTGCAATCCTCACGTGGTGCTCGCTGCGTTTTTTCCATTCGCTGGTCCGCGCGGTGAACAATGCGTGGGGCACGCATGAGCTGAGTTGGTGGCGGCTGCCGCTGAAAAACCTGCTCATGGTGACGGTGCTCGCGAGCGCGCTCCTCATCGGCCTCATCGCGCCGGCGATCCTGAACGGGCTGGAAAAATATTACCGCTCCCACCCGGATGTGTTCTCGTTCGATTTCGGCATCGGCGGATGGGCCGTGAAGACCATGCGCGACCTGCTGCCGCCGCTGCTGCTTTTTTACAGCCTCGCGCTTTTCTACAAGTTTGCGCCGCGGCGGAAGACGACGTTCCGCGAGGTGTGGATCGAGGCGTTCCTCGTCACGGCGGCGCTCGGCGGCCTGCAAAAGCTGTTCATCTTTTACGCCGGGCGGGTGGCGCATTTCAACGTGGTGTACGGCGCCTTCGGCAGTGTGGTGGCGCTGCTGCTGTGGATCTATCTCACGGGCACGGTGATCATCATCGGCGGCTGCCTGAGCGCGGCGCGCGCCGAGGTGTCGGAGGGGAAATCCGATCAATCTTCCCCGGCCAGCTTGTAATTCACAAAGGGTTCACCTTGGATGGCGCGAATACTGCGCTTGCAGTGGACGTTGATTCAGCCCTCACCGTCACCCGAAGCAAAAATGCCCATCACCGACCGTCCGATCCGGGTTCTCCTCGTCGAGGATAATCTGGAGCACTCCGAATTGCTCGGGCGCCTTCTTGGTGGTTCCGAGTATCCCTTGTTCACCGTGGCGGCCGCGGCGACGCTCGCCGAGGGAATCCGCATGACGGCCGGGGGCGGGCGGGACATCGTGCTGCTGGATCTGACGCTGCCGGACAGCGCCGGAGTCTCGACCTTTCACCGGATGAATGAAGCCGCGCCGGATGTGCCGATCGTGATCCTGAGCGGCGTCTCGGATGTGACGGCGGCCATCGAGCTGGTGCAGAAGGGCGCGCAGGATTACCTCGTGTAGGGGCATGTGGACATGCAGCTCCTGCTGCGCTCGATCCAGTATGCGATCGAGCGCAAGCGCGGGCAGGTGGCCGGGCGGCTGGACAATGCCGGGCTGGACGCGCGCGTGAAGGAGCGGACGGCGGAATTGGAATCCGTGAATGACCAGCTCCAGCGCGAAATCGCGGAGCGGCGGCAGACGGAGGAGCAGCTCGTGAAGAGCAACCAGCAGCTCACGGTGGCGCTCGCGGAATTGCGCGCCGTGCAGCGGAGCCGCGCGGCGGCGGAGCGCTCGGGATCGGCGACGCGCGAGATCGAGGAGGCGCTCAAGCGCATCCAGCAGCATTCGGAAGTCGTCCTGCGCGCGCCGGCGGTGATCACGCATCCGGAGAAAGTGACGGAGCACATCCAGCAGATCATCCTGGCCGTGGATGCGGGGCGGAAGGCGCTGCGCGGGCCGGGCGACGCGTCCGCGATCGCGGAGGCGGTTGACGTGCCGTCGGAGGAGGTGTTTCAAACGGTCGCGCTCGACGCGCTGATGGATCACGTCACCGAGCTTTTTCGCCCGAGGAGCGGGGAGCCGGCGGGAGACGCGGTGCCGAAAGTGGCCTTTGAGCGGAAGGCGGGGCCCGCTGTGAAAATCCACGGAGATCCGATCCGGCTCCGCGAGATGCTCACGCATCTGGTGAGGAATTCGATGAATGCGATCCCTCGCCGCGGCACGATCACGATCGGCGCGCACCAGCAGGGCGACGATGCGATCCTCACGGTGCAGGATGACGGGCTGGGAGTCACCGAGGCGATGCGCCAGCGGCTGCTGGATCCCAGCGCCGCAGCGGAACGCGCGGACGGCTGGCCCAGCGGCTACGCCGTGATCCACGAGGTGGTGGCGCGGCACCGGGGCAGGCTGGAGATCGGGAGCCGCAAGGGCATCGGCACCACGGTGCGCGTGATTTTTCCATCGGCAGAATCCGCCGCAACACCGCCTCCACGGTGCCGCGTGCTCGTGGTGGACGATGACCCGGCCGTGCGCGAAGTCATACAGACCTACCTGACCGATGACGGCTACGACGTGACGCCCGCCGTGAACGGGCGCGACGGGCTGGAAAAATTCCAAGGAGGGGAATTCGACATCGTGATGACGGATCGGTCGATGCCCGAGATGGAGGGCGACGAGCTCGCGCGCGAGGTGAAGCAGCGGCGGCCCAATGTGCCGGTGATCCTGGTGACGGGCTTCGGCGACATCATGGCTGCGACCGGCGAGAAGCCCGAGGGCGTGGACATCGTGATGAGCAAGCCCTTCACGATGGCGGGGCTGCGGACCACGCTGGCGAGATTCCGCGAGGCGCAATTTGGCCGCAGTGCTGTCTGACTGGAAAAGTTCTCAGTGCTCAGTGCTCAGTTTTCAGATTGAAACTGTCCGGCTACTGAGCACTGAGAACTGAGCACTGAGAACTCAAACTGAGCCATCACGGAGATTCCGCCAGGCGCAGTCCAGAGGCTCTTTTCCGGCGCGTTAAGCCGCGGCGAGGTGCGAGTCCGACGGATGCTGCGCGATGTTTTCCGCGGCGATGTCGTCGAGCTGTGCGAGCGAGGCGACGTGTGCGAATTTTTCCCGCAGTTGCCGTGCGCCGGACATTCCGCGCGAGTAGGACATGAGCTGTGTGCGCATGGATTGCATCGCGTGGAGTTCTGCCGTTCCGGGAGCTTCGAGACCGCGCGGTTGCAATTTTTGGCGCGCGATTTCCATGGCGCAATGGCGGCGGATGTGTGCCCAGATTTCCGCGAGCGATGGCGGTGCGAGGTGTGTGCCGGTGTCGATGTAATGTCGGATCTCGCGGAAGACCCACGGGTGCTGCATCGCGGTGCGGCCGATCATGATGCCTGCGATGCGCGTCGTGCTTTTCCGGTGCTCGACATCGTGGGCGGTGACGATGTCGCCATTGCCGATAACCGGGATGCGCACGGCCTCGGCGACCTGCGCGATCACGTTCCAGTCCGCCTCGCCGCTGTAGCCCTGCTCCTTCGTGCGACCGTGGACGGCGACGGCCTGGATGCCGCAGTCTTCGAGGATGCGCGCGGTCGTGGTCGCATTGATCGTGTCGGCGCTCCAGCCGATGCGGATCTTCGCGGTGACGGGATGCGGTGTGACGGCCTTCACGATCGCACCCGCGATGCGCGCGAGCAGTGGGCAGTCGCGCAGGATCGAGGAGCCGCCGTTCTTGCTCACGACCTTGTTCACCGGGCAGCCGAAATTGATGTCGAGAAAATCGGGCCGCTTCCAGTCGAGGACGATCTTCGCAGCTTCTGCGAGATGCTCCGGGTCGCCGCCGAAGAGCTGGATGCCGAGCGGGCGTTCCGATTCCTCGAAGTCGAGATACTCCATCGTGCGCTCATTTTTCCGGAAAATCCCCTCGGAGGAGACAAACTCCGAAACCATCACATCTGCGCCGTAGCCTTTGCAAAGCTGACGGAAAGTCGTGTCCGTGATCCCCGCCATCGGTGCGAGGTAAAGCGGGAATCGGTCTTGGAACCACGGAAGCATGGCGTGCAGCGTAGCGCGGGTTTGGAAATGTGCGAGCGCGGGCAAGACAACTGCGCGGTTCTCGATGCGCTGAGAGGTGCGCGGCGGTCAGAGATGCCCGGCTTTTCGAAATGCGGCGAAGCCGTGCACGGTCATTTGATCGAGTTCCTTGAAGAGCGCTTCATCGGGCTTCTTGAAGTTGAAGCACGACTCGCCCTGCATCCGCGCCTTCAACGCGGGCGACAGGCTCTCGCGCAGTCTTTCGCAGCCATAGACGCCCATGTGATGGAAGCTCACGTAGTTTTTCCCGATGTGGATCCACGCGATGTCCACCGGCGTCTTGTGCGTCGGATGCTTGCCGCCGTTCAGCGTGTAGCGGGTCGGCGTGTCTTCCGTGACTGTGAGATTTTTGGAATGCCTGCGCAGGATCTCGCGCAGGCTGGCGAAGATGGATTCAAAATCGCGATTCATCGGGGATTCGCTTTTGTATCGCGTGCGGTCCGGCATGAGAAGCGCGTGCGTCTGGCGGCACTCAGTTTCTTGCGGGACAAGCGCATTGGGAGCGGTTTTTATGCGCGGAATGAAACGCCCCATTTCGTTCCTCCTCCTGCTCGTCGTTCTCGCGTTTTCGTCCGCATCGCTGCGCGCGGCGGGCCCGGCGAAACCAAACGTCCTGCTCATCCTCGCGGACGACATGGGCTATTCCGATGCGGGCTGCTACGGCGGCGACGTGCGCACGCCGAACCTCGATTCGCTCGCGGCGAACGGACTTCGCTTCACGCAATTTTACAACACCGCGCGCTGCTGGCCTTCGCGCGCTGCGATCCTCACGGGCTACTACGCGCAGGCGGTGCGGCGCGATGCGTTTCCCGGCGGGCCGGGCGGTGCGCGGGGCGAGCGTCCCGCGTGGGCGCCGCTTCTCTCGACGATGCTGAAGCCGCTCGGCTACCGCTCGTATCAGTCGGGCAAATGGCATGTGGACGGGAAGCCGACGGAGAACGGCTTCGACCACTCGTATGTCGTGGATGATCACAACCACAATTTCTCCGTGAGCAACCACAGCGAGGATGACAAGCCGCTCCCGCCCGTGAAGCTCGGCGACGGCTACTACACCTCGACGGCGTATGCGGATCACGCGATCAAATGTCTAAAGGAGCACGCGGAGAAATTTTCCACGCAGCCGTTCTTTTCGTATCTCGCGTTCACCGTGCCGCACTTTCCGTTGCAGGCGCCTCCGGAGGACATTGCGCGCTACAAGGACAAGTATCTCAAGGGCTGGGAGGTCGCGCGCGAGGATCGATTCGCGAGGCAGAAAAAGGCGGGCCTTGTGAACACGACGCTGTCGGCCATCGAGCGCGAGGTCGGCCCGCCGTATCCGTTCAAGGGTGACGTCACGAAGATCCATCCCGGCGAAGTGGACCGCCCGTTGCCGTGGACGGAACTCACGACGGTGCAGCGGGAGTTCCAAGCGGAGAAAATGGCGATCCACGCGGCGATGGTGGATCGGATGGATCAGGAAATCGGCCGCGTGCTCGCGCAGATCAAAGCGATGGGCGCAGCGGAAAACACGCTCGTGATTTTCCTCTCCGACAATGGTGCGAGCGCGGAGATCATGGTGCGTGGCGGCGGCAACGCGCCGGGCGCAGTCCCCGGATCGGCGGATAGCTTCCTGTGCCTCGGGCCGGGATTTTCAAGCGCGTCGAACACGCCTTTCCGACGACACAAGACGTGGGTCCACGAGGGCGGCATCGCGACCTCGTTCATCGTGCAATGGCCGAAGGGCATCGCCGCGCGTGGCGAACTGCGGCACAATCCCGCACACTTGATTGATATCGTGCCGACGGTGCTCGACATCGCCGGCGGCAAGCGCGCCGAGAGCGTGGACGGCAAGCCCGTGCCGCCCGCACCGGGCAAGAGCCTCGTGCCCGCGTTCGCGAAGGACGGCGCGGTGACGCACGATTACCTGTGGTGGATGCACGAGAAAAATCGCGCTTTGCGAGTGGGTGACTGGAAAATCGTGGCCGCCGGGGCCGACAGCCCGTGGGAACTCTACGACCTCACGACCGATCGCGCGGAGGCGAAAAACCTCGCGGCGAAGCAGTCCGAGCGCGTGAAAGAAATGGCCGCAGTGTGGACGAAGCACACGGAGGAATTCCGCGCGCTCGCGATGCAGGATCTGCCGCCCGATGCGGGCGAGAAACCGAATGGGAAGAAAAAGAATAAGGCGGAGGCTGCGGACTGAAAGCGATGCTCCGCACTTTCACCGCGCTCGCGCTTTTCGTCGCGGGCAGCGCGACTGCGACCGCCGCGGATCGTCCGCCGAACGTCCTCATGATCATAGCCGACCAGTGGCGTGCTCAGGCGTTCGGGTTCGCGGGCGATCCGAATGTGAAGACGCCGAACCTCGACCGGCTGGAAAAGGAGTGTGTGAATTTCACGCAGGCCGTCTCGGGCATGCCCGTATGTTCGCCCACGCGCGCTTCGCTGCTCACCGGGCAGCGTCCGCTCACGCACGGGATTTTTCTGAATGACGTGCAACTGAATCCCGAGGCTGTGACGATCGCGAAGGTGCTCAAGGGTGCGGGTTACGACACCGGGTGCATTGGCAAATGGCATGTGGATGGCCGCGGACGCTCGGCCTTCATTCCGCGCGAGCGGCGGCAGGGATTTGACTACTGGAAGGTGCTCGAATGCACGCATGCCTACAACCAGTCGCCGTACTACGCCGACGGCCCGGAGAAGCTGGAATGGCAGGGCTACGACGCCATCGCGCAGACGCGCGACGCGCAGGGCTACATCGAGTCGCGCGCGAAAACGGGGAAGCCCTTCCTGCTCTGGCTCGCGTGGGGCCCGCCGCACAATCCCTACGAGACCGCGCCGCAAAAATACCGCGACATGTATTCACCCGAAGCCATGAAGCTGCGCGGCAATGTGCCCGACAACGGTATCGCACAGGCGCGTGCCCGAGTGGATCTCGCGGGCTACTACGCGCACTGTACGGCGCTCGATGACTGCATCGGCGACCTTCTTGGCACGTTGAAAAGCGTGGGGGTGGACGACAACACGATCATCGTCTTCACGTCCGATCACGGCGACATGCTTTCGTCGCACGCGATGCAGCGGAAGCAGAAGCCCTATGAGGAATCCGCGCGCGTGCCGATGCTGTTCCGCGTGCCCGCGAAGCTCGGCATCGCCCCTCATCGCACCGAGGGGACGATCAACTCGGAGGACGTGATGCCTACGCTGCTCGGCCTGTGCGGAGTCGCGATTCCGAAGACCGTCGAGGGTTTCGACTTTACCGGCCACATGCGCGGCGGAAAGGATCCGTCCGGCGGCGCGGCCATCGTGCAGTGTGATGCGCCGTTCGGTGAATTCACGCGGCGCGTCGGAGGAAGGGAATACCGCTGCATCCGCACCGTGCGCTTCACCTACGTCCGCGAACTCGAAGGGCCGTGGCTGCTTTTCGACAACGAGAAGGATCCGTGGCAGCTCGACAACCTCATCGGCAAACCGGAGCACGCGGAGTTGCAGGCGCGCATGGATGCGATGCTGAAGGAAAAACTCGCCGCGCAGCACGATGATTTCCGCCCCGCCGCGGAATACGTCGCGAAATGGAAGTACACGGTGGATGCGAATGGAACGGTGCCTTACAAGTAGCGGCAGCCCCGGCCTCGCATCGCCGCCGCCTGTTCCCGGAAAAAAGAACGCGACCCGAAGGTCGCGTTGCGGAGGCTACTGGAACTCTGGAGAAATATGGTTTGTTAATTTCGTGGCTTCCGTGCTCTGCACATTTGGAAATAGCAGCGACCGTGCCAGGCTTGGGCGCGCTGATTTTTTCTGTGGCAGTGCATGATGGTTGAGTGCGCCGGTATTCGCGTTTATGAAGGCGGCATGCGCCCGCATTGGAGTAAAATTTCCCTGCTGCTCGCCCTCGTGTGGGGCGTGATCGGCGGCGCGATCTGGATCGTGCGGAAGAACCGCGCGACGCCCGAGCGCATTGCGGAATTCGTCGGCGCAAACACACTTGAGGGCAAGGCGCCCGCGGATCGCGCGAAGCTGATCGAGGAGGTCGCGAAGCGGGTGAACAGCCTCGAATACGAACAGCGCCGCGAGATGGACAAGCAGCGGAAGCTCGAAAAATTCTGGCTTGGGCTCACCGCGGAGGAAAAGGGGCGCTATCTCGATCGCGTGCTGCCGTCGGGGTTCAAGCAGATGATGGAAAGCTTCAACAAGATGGAGCCGGGCAAACGCAAGAAGATGGTGCAGAAGGCGGTGGACGATCTTCGCGAGCACGGCGGCGACCGGGAGCGGCGCGACGCGAATGATCCGGCGTTCCGGAAGATCATAGACCAGGGGCTGAAGTCATTTTACAGCGACGCGACGATTGATGCGAAAATGGACGCGCTGCCATTCTTGGAGGCGCTGGAGCAAACCGTAAAATGGTCGCGTTGATGCGCACATCTGCCGATGGCGTCCGCGCCTTCACGCTTATTGAGCTGCTCGCCGTCCTCGCGATCATCGCACTGCTTGCGACGCTCGGCAGCGTCGGCTGGCAGCGTTCGCAGCGGGATGCGCGTTCGGCGGCTTGCACGCAGAATCTCCGCGCCCTCGGCGGGGCGATGTCGCGCTATGTTGCCGACCACGAGGGCATTTATCCCGAGCTTGCGATGGCTCGCGCGACACGCAGCGATGCGGCGCTGACCATTGACACGGCGCTGGCGTCCTACGTCGGCGAGCAGCGCGTCTTTGCCTGCCCGGATGATCGGAAGCACATCGCCGAGGTGAGCGGCACGAGCTACCTGTGGAATTGGAAACTCAACGGTCAGCGCCTCGTCTCGCTGAGTGTGAGCTTCGTGGCGACTAGCCCGATTGATGAGCCGGGCCACACGATGATGATGGGTGACAAGGAGGGCTTCCACGAGCACCTCCAGAACAAGCTGAACGTCCTCTACGCTGACGGGCATGTGTCGCAGGAGCTGACGTTCCTGAGCGACACGCCGCCGATGAACTGATGGAAGCGATCCGGCTCGCGAATTTGAAAAAGAGTTTCGCCGGGAAGCCGGCGCTGCACGGGCTGTCGTTTGCCGTGGAGCGCGGGGAAATCTTCGGCCTTCTCGGGCACAACGGCGCGGGGAAAAGCACGGCGCTCGGCATCCTGCTCGGCATGGTTTTTCCCGATGAGGGCGAGGCGTTCGTCGGCGGCATCAGCGTGCAGCGCGAGCGTCCGCGTGCGCTTGCGAAGGTCGGCGCGATTTTTGAGGCGCCGCGTTTTTACGAATACCTGAGCGGATGGAGGAATCTGGAAATTTTCACGAGCTACAGCGCGCTCGTGCCGCGCAAGGAAATGCGGGACGCAGTGGAATTTGTCGGCCTCACCGCGCGCATTCACGACAAGGTCGGCACCTACAGCCAGGGCATGCGCCAGCGGCTTGGGCTCGCGCAGGCGCTGCTGCCGGAGCCGGAGGTCGTGCTGCTTGATGAGCCGACGAACGGCCTCGATCCCGAGGGCATCGCGGAGATGCGCGCACTCATCCAG
>Ga0315909_10003432_pt1 | contig 19294 bp, 30 predicted proteins | sample LakEriMetagenome_11_FD_203527 | JGI IMG/M metagenome (GOLD analysis project Ga0315909, IMG submission 203527) | Freshwater fungal communities from buoy surface, Lake Erie, Ohio, United States - Buoy 2 MA125 | ecosystem: Environmental > Aquatic > Freshwater > Lake | place: USA: Lake Erie, Ohio... | reverse complement strand
CTTGGCAGCAGGCTTGGGCGCTGCAGCCCTCGGAGCAGGAGTAGCAGCGGCAGGCTTGGCAGCACCGAACCCGCGCTTGGGCGCCGCAGCAGCCGGAGCCGGGGCTTCCTCCCCAGCTTCCTCAACCTCTGGGGCTGGTGCAGCAGGGGCGACCTGACGAACGGGAGCAGAGCGTGGAGCCGGGGGCGGCGCCGCTTTAGCAGGTTGAGTTTCACCAGTGATCTCCTTCACCTTATCCGACCCGAACAGGTCATCAACCGCACCCATGGTTTCCTCATCCAAGAACCCGCCGAACCCGAACTTCAGCTTCGGGAAGGACGCATCCGTGTCAAAGGAGATGCGGGTACGTGCGATCTCAGGCGCGATGCCGTGGACAGACAGTTCCTTCTGGTAGGCGTTCAGCCCCTTCAGCGCAGCCGGGGTCACTTCCAGCAGGTACACAGGGCCAGTGGCATCGTCAGCCGCAACCACGGCCAGACGCTTCTTGTCGGCACAAGCCTTCACTTGCTGACCGTTGGGCGTCACTTTGGAACCCCATGCGTTGTGCGGGCAGTTGGCACACAGGTCGTTCTGCGGGTTGGTTGAGTCCGGGTGGGGGCCAACGCCATCAAGGGAGTAGCAGTCAGGCGCCTGCGGTTCGCTATCCTTGTTCCATTCCTTGGCATACCAAGCCTTGGACAGACGGGGGTTAGCGCCGACGATGACCACATCAAGCTGCGTCTGGTTAAGCACAGTCTCAGCACCGTCTTCAACGATGCGGAAGCGTGACCCCTTGATGGAGATGCGGGGGAATTCACCACCGCCGCCAGAGATACCGCCAGCCAGGGCTTGTGCCAGGGCAGAGGGCTGACCCATACGCGCCGCAAGGTGCGCCGGGACTTTTACGTTAGCAGGAATAAGATTGCTCATGGGTTTCTCCTGTTATGAGCGTGGATATTTAAGTGGTTGAGCGACTTTAGCCATGCCGCCACTGCCGCCACTGATGGCACCGCTAGCGCCGATAGTCACAGTAGGGGGCACACCCATTGCGACCCGCGCTTGAAGCGTGATGATCTGATCACCGATCTCACTGACTTCTTTGCAGTACACCAGGGTGTTCTGATGTGAGTGATAGTCGCTGTGGGAAATGACAAACCCGTTTGAGATGCGGAACACCGACACGACCGGCTGGCCATTGTACAGTGCGTTGCTCAGATGGTTCGGCCTATCCGGTGCCGATGGTCCGTACACCTCCTTCTCTGCGTTACGCATCATGCGTAGCAGCCATTTGCCTATCATTACCCGTCCCCCTTCGCTGTCGGTTTGCGTACGTTCACTTCCAACTTGGTGCCGTAGTTCACGCCTGATGGCACTGCGCCACGGGCTTCAATGTAACCGCGCACTGCGGTTTTGCTGACACGGCGCTCAAGAAGATCAAACGCTTCGTTGTCCTTGATGTATACGAGCACCGCATCCCAGTCAGCCACATTGGCAAAGTCCGTGGTGGTCACGAATGCTGTGCCGTGGTTGGTCTTAAAGGACGTGACGCCTTGCACGTTAGCCTGTTCGAGAAGCCATGCTTCCATCTTTGACATCTTTGCCTTGATGTCATTGACCTTTTCTTCTGCTTCACGTTCGACTGCCTGCTTCCGCTGTCGCAGGGTAATGTACCCAGCGACAACTTGGTCAACTGTTAGTTCTGCCATTTGTCTACCTCGCTTGTTGTATCAATTCCAGCAGCAGTCCTTGTAACCGCTGCTTCCCCTTGAGCCGTTCGTACATCTTATGTTCAAGCGCAGTGGCTTCAATGTGGATGACGTTCGACACGTTACGCTTACCAATACGTTCAATTCGTCCGTTAGCTTGAACGTACTGCTCGTTGCTTGTCACTGGTCCGTACCAGATCACAGTACTGGCAGCGGTAAGTGTCAAGCCATGAGCCATTGTAGCAGGGTGCGCAATCAACACGTGCGGGTCACGCGCATCCTGAAAGTTCTTGAAGATGGTTGAACGCTCAGACGAACTGACCGCGCCGTTGACCACAGCAACTGACCATCTCTTGCTCAGCTCACGCTCAAGCATGTAGAGGGTGCCGGTCAGCGGGACGAAGATGATGACCTTCTGCCCCGCTTCTTCAATGATCTCATTCACAGCGTTGACACGCGGTGAACAGTCGAGTTCGACGTTGTTACCATCTTCATCATAAGCCACACCGCAGGCGATCTGAACCAGCTTCTGGACCTTGACCGCTTCGTTGACCGCAGTGATCGTGCTGCCTTCGTCAGATACCTCAGTCATAAGATGGCGCATCATGGTATCGTAGTGCTTCTTCTGGTCGGGTGTCAGGTCTACCTGTCTTGTCTGTATGATAGTGTCAGGAAGATCAAAACACTCGTCACGTGTGAAGCGCACCGCTGGGTGCAGGATGTGGTACACAGTCTCAACACTTCCTGGGCGGGGCAACCAACGGTACTGGCGTTCTTTATACATCACTTGGTCGCGGAACGCTGTGTAAGTCTGAGTGCAGTACGGACTATCAACCAGCTTCGCCAAGGCCCACGCATCAGTCGGTTCGTTGGGTGTCGGTGTGCCGGTCATCAGCCACAGGTGTGTGTTTGGGTTCTTGTCCATCCACTTCCTGAACACCTTGAACCGCGTCGTACCGGGGGTGCGTAGCACCGCAGCCTCATCAACGATGACCAGATCGAACATGCCAACGGTGTCGTCAGCGATGATTGGGAAACCATCGTGATTGATGATGAAGAAGTCAGCATCTGTTCTCAGCAACTTCTTCCTGCGTTCAGCCGTGCCGTGCAGCACCACGCCCTTGCGGTCAGGGAAGCCCATGAAGATGGCATCACCCCACACACGGTCGAGTGTGGACAGCGGGGAGATGATAAGCACCTTACCTATGCTGCCTGTACGCATGAGGTAGTCAGCCGCCCACAGGGCACTCTGCGTCTTGCCAGTGCCGATCTCGTTCAGCACCAGGGCCTTCTTGTGGTAGGTCAGGAAGGCAGCGGTCTTGCGCTGGTGCTCATACGGCTGGAACCGCCCGGGCCACTCATAGTAGTGCTCAATGGGTGACGGAGCTTCGATCCCGAGCCGCCGCAGGATGGCAACCTCCCGTACCTTATGCGGTACGACCACCACATCATGACCCTGCAGGTGCACGGCCTGAGCAGACGGTATGGTTTCCAGTACCCGGCCAGGATGGTTCAGCTTGAGAACAAGCGCCTTGGCTTTCTCAAGCACCAGCATCAGTCAAGCCCTTGGATGTAATCCCTTGCAGCAGCCAGCGTGGCATCATCATAGACGACAAAGCACTTGCCGCCTGCCCGCTCGATCTTTGCCATACAATCAACCTGTAGCTTGGTTGGTTTGCTCTTAACATCTGCCTTTACCTCTATCCCGACGAAATAACCATTCACACATACGATCCGATCAGGGATGCCTGCCCTGCCGAACGGCCCCGCTTGGGGGCTGAAGAACCAAACACCTAGTTGGTTCAACATCTTGTCAACTTTAGCCTTAACTTTACTCTCAGGTGTGGCCATTTTATACTCCTACTTTACACCAGTGTCAAGTTCACTTTGCGTAATCGCAGAAATCTTTACACGGGCAGTACCGGCACAAGCCACTTGGTTTGGCTGGCCAGTTATCCTTCTCTGCTGCCACTTCAATACGCCGGATGCGGTCGAGCAACCGTTCCCAGTACACCGAGGCATCCCGCTTGCGGTATATCTCCTTATCCGTGCTCATGTCCTGAGTCCACACGAAGGTGCTGGTCACCAGCTCAACGTCAGGATAGTGCGCGAACACCTGCAACGCGAACAATTCAAGCTGTGTAAAGTCCGGCCTGCGCTTGCCGGTCTTCCAGTCCATCACCACGGCGCTGTGTTTCTTCACAATCAACACGTCAAGTTTGGACCTGATCCACGCATCCGGGTCCCACCAACCTGTCGGTGTTAACCCAGGGTTAAGGGTCATCTCCTGCTCGATGTGCAGGTCACCCGTCCCCACCATGGCTTTGATCACACTGACCACGGGTTCTAGGTTAGCTACTTCCGAGGGTAGTTCTTCAAGCACCCCCTTCAGCCGTTCTTCCAAGAACTTGTGGATACGCTCACCGTGCAGGCTGGCCTCACCCCCCTGGTCCTTAACCGTCTTGGCAATACGCTGGTGGTAGTACCGAAGGGGGCAGTTCTCAAACAGCTTGATGGATGAGAACGAATGGCTGAGCTGCATTATGTTTCCTCGGGTTCCGATGCCATTGGTATAACATACACCCCGGCTTCGAGAAACATCTGCTTGGCAACCTCGAACTCCTCGGCTGGCATGTTGGTCTGCCCTGCCCCTGTGTACACCACCTGTATGCCAGCTTGGATGAGGGTGCGCGCACAGCGGGCACAGGGCTGATGGGTGACATAGGCATACCCACCGCGCAGCGAAGCACCCACCTTGGCAGCTTGGGCTACTGCGTTCTCCTCAGCATGGGCAGTCCACAGGTACTTGGTCGGTCGCTCCATGCGCTCAGGCAGATCACGCACTCCGATAGGGATACCGTTATACCCGCTGGCCACGACCACCTTGTCGCTGGATGTGACGATGCAGCCCACTTTGGTGCTCGGGTCTTTCGACCGTGTGGCCACCATCTCGGCCATGTCCATGAAATACTTCTGCCATGACTTGCTCACTTGCATTCTCCGTAGTTGGGACCATGATCTGCTTCACATGCCACGGGTAGGTCCGGTGCCCATGACGGTGGTGTTGACATGACTTGCACCATGTATGCCTTGGCTCCCTCAACCTCAGCTTCGTCACACAAGATCACCACTTCATCGTGAACCTGCAAGACAACTTTGTAACGCCGCCCAATGATAGCCATTTGTTCAGCCACGACAATGCGGGCCAGTGCCTGCACGATGTTCTCAACAACCTTCCCACCATAGATGCGGGTGAACTTGTCGTACGGCATACTGGCTCCGGTGACCTTGGCCTTAACCGTTTCGCGATACACACGTGCATCACCAGCGTAGGCGTACCCATTCCCGTACTGGGTCAGTAGCGGGTAGCGGATGAACAACCCGTTGGGTAGCGCGATACCTTCCTTGGATGTGACCAGTGTGGGCAGCGCATCGGATAGAACAAGCTCATCACCTTCAATGATCTTACTCAGTGCCGCGTTGCAGCGGTTCCACAAAGCGCCAACTCTATGGTTCTTATCCCGATACAGACTCACGATACGCATCGCTTCATGCAAATCAATCTCAACCTTGATCCCGCCCATACCAAGGGCAAGCGCGTCACGGAACTTGGTTGAACCCATGCCGTAACCAAGGCCGAGGATACAGGTCTTACCAACGAAGCGTTCTAGCTTGTCAGCCTTGGTCACCTTGCGACCGTACACCTCACTGGCAAACTCAGAGTAGATGTCACGACCCTCAGCAAAGGCTTGCACCAGATCGTTCTGCCCGGCCACCCATGCCAGCACACGAGCTTCAATCTGCGCCGAGTCACATGCCACCAGCATCTTACCAGCAGGCGCACAGATGGAACGCCGCAGCGCACCGCCACGTGGTAGGTTCTGTAGGTTCATCTTATCACCACCGCTGAAGCGGCCTGTGTGTGCGCCGTAGTAGTTAAGCAGGATGGGCAGGGTGCCACGCTCAGACACACCGAGCAGCGACCGGGTGCGGCTCTCCTCAATGGTTGACTTCACACCAAGCCGTGCGCCCACGGCATCAGCAACGAACGGGTTGTCATGTTCGAGCAGACCGGTGAAGTTCTTATCCGACTTGCTGAACGCCCATGCTTGCTTACCCGTGGTCAGGCTGGTCTTCGTCGGTGGGTCAATGCCAAGCACCTTGAGGTAGGTTGCGAACTTCTCATTGGACATGAGCGTTTCACGCGCTGCCTGTGGATCAAGGAACGCAGCGGCGTTACCCAGTGTGTTGAGCAGGTCTTCCTTACGCAGCACTTCATTATCAAGGTGCTCGGTCAACACGTCACGGTTAAGGGTGAGCGTTGGCTCAGTATACATACGCAGCGTCTGGTCGATAATCATCAGCTCACTGACCGGGAACCCTCGTGCCATCCTTCGGAACAGCTTGTAGGTAAGCTCCACATCATTGCAGCAATACGATGCGTACCGCTGCATCTCATACGTGGTGAAGTCAAGGCGGCGCTTGCCCAGTGCGTTCAGCACTTCGTCACCTTTCTCACCCAAGCGGTAGTGTGCTGCCAACATCTTGAGAGAACCGCCAACCATGACGTTGTGCAGGGGGCGAGCCATTGACAGGGTATCCAGCCACAGCTTCGGCTTGATGCCGAAGTGCCATGAGAGGATGGCACCATCGAACACGGTGTTGTGTGCAAGGATGGCCTTGTCGCGGTAGTCAAGTGACTTGAGGAACCTACCCGGATCAGTACCGGTGTACCAATCCGTAGGGTGGTCGTTGACCTTCACAGCTACGCCGATCACCTCGAACCGAGGGTCACGCACATAGGCTTCGGTCGTCATCTTGGATAGGCTGTAGTCCCTATCGTAGTAGGTCTCCATGTCTATAGTAACTATATCCATCACATGATGTCCTTATAAGATTCCCGCCGCACTATTAGACTAACTACTTTCTGGCTAACCCCATATTGTAGCGCTAGGTCTACCTGACGGATACCACCAGAATCATAAGTTGCCCTAAGTTCACGGACTTGTTTTGGGGTTAACTTTGCATTCGCGTGTTTTGATCTGGGTTGAACCTTACGCCCTTTATGGTAAGCATCCAGTAGGTTTGCTCTCATAGACCCTAAGAAAAGGTGCCTTGGGTTACAACAAAGTCTGTTATCACAAGTATGCAGGACAAAGCGCTTGTACTGCTTCGCCCTCCTTTCCAGCCTGAACCCAGTGAGCAGCGCCACACCACCGTAGTGTAGGTAGTACGCTACTCTATGAGCCTGTACATGCTTCCCATGCCACGTCAGATTCCCGTACCCAGAGCTAGTCCTAGCCCCCTGCCAATCCCAACAAGCGTCATCTGCGCCACGCGCAACGCGGCGCCAGAAGTTTTCGGGTGTGTTTCTCGGGCTCATTACTAGCGTATAGCAGGTCTAACTACACAGAGTCAATCGTTACTATGTCCACTACTTCACTCCCATCTTCTTTGCTGCTCGGAACGCAGCGTATTTGGCTTTGAACTCTGGGTCATTCTTAACCAAGTCAGCTATGAATTGAAGTAGCATATCCTCAGTTTCAACAGCCATCATCTCACGACGAACGGCCAGACGCAGTTGCTCGTCAAAACCTGAGCGAACAGTCACACCGGGTGGGTCCCACCCTACGGTGTTGTTAGTGATTATCGTTTTCATCTTGCTTCCCCCCTATCTTACGTATCTTCTGAACAGTGGACACTATCTCGCCATGTCGTTGCTTGCCGTGGTTACCAGCGATGATAACCCGTTGGCCTGTGTCGAACTGTGCGAAGTAGTGGTCCTTGGATTTAACCAGTTTGTATGGCACCGGACTTTCATCCAGTGCCAATCTGATCTTCGGGTCAAGCTTCATTGTCGTCGGGCCGGTGCTCGTTGGTGAGCCATCCACGCTTCATTGACTTTATCAAGGGTACGTTCAAGCTCAGCCAGCTCACGCTGACACGACCAGTATTCCTCAGTGTCTGGGTAAGTCTGCTCAATGAACTGCTTCTTTGAAGCGATCCTACCCATCAGCGTATACAGTGACACAGGCTTGTTGGTGTCAACCTTCTTCGGCTCACGGACGATCATCATCACCTCCCCCTCGCACTTCATATGACAATAGAAACAGGATGCAGCAGCCAGCGTGTGCCAGATGCGACAGGCCAGTCTCGGGATCACAACGCTCACCCCTCCACCATGCCCACATGTGGCGCATCAAGGCAGAGAACGGGCGGCTCCATGCCATGCCCTTCTCCCAGTTACGTGGTGCATACTTGGTCGCACCGTAGTCCAGTACCTTCACGATCTCCTCAACAGCATCGGATGGCAACAGATGATAGGGCAGCTTGCCCGTATCATCCTTACGCCCTTCACTCATCCCGGTCATCTGTCTTTCCTTTCTGCATGAAGTACATTGTCTTCTCAGCGTTAGCTATGATGGTTGATAGCTGCACGTTGTAGAATGTTGCCAACACAACCAGCTTCGATAGTGATGGCAGTAGTCTGCCCTGTTCCCAGCTTGTTATGCTGGTTTCAGAGAAGCCTGTAGCACCGTAGACACCTATGATCTTATGGCCGCGCACCTTACGCAGTGTACGCAGCACAACACCAAGTGCCTTGGCAAACTCAGCAGTATCTATCTGTATAGCCATAGTGCCAACCCCACAGCACAGCCTGTTCCAAAGAATGATGCCAGCCATATCAAACACAAGGCTATGATGGCATCGAGCTTCACGTTCTTCACTGCGTATCCTCCTGTGTAATAGCTAGCCTGTGGCCAAGTGCTTTGAACACCCGCTCAAGATCAACGATGCTGGGCACTGTGTCACCCATGCGCCAGCGGCGGATGGACCGCTCACTTATCCCTGACATCTTGGCCAGAGTACCAAGCGTCAGACCTTGGTCTTCTGCTAACTCAGAGATGAGGTGCACCAGTGTGTGCACCGTCTCATTAGCTGGCTTCGGTTTCATAGCCCTATCACCTCCACTTTCACTTTGTCTTTACCGTCCATCTTGATTGTGCGTGTGCCCTTGGCCAAGCCAACCAGTGTGTCGCACAGGCAGTACACTTCATATTGCAGGGTACGTACCTTGTACTCCAACCAGAGGCACCACACGGCCAACACAAGGCCGAGGATGACCAGCGTTGTCTCGCTCATATCGTCACCACCTCACCCCATGGTGCCTCGTCGTCACCGTTGCTGACCCACAGTACAGGATGCTCAGGTGCATCACCGAAGTCATTGCAGTACAGGTCTGTCAGAAACACAGTAGCAATAGGCTGGATGTCGTGCTCATCCATGAACCGGAACACAGGGCTGAAGGCTGTACCGCCACCACCATGAGGCTCGATGTGCAGCGTATCGTCACGACCGAAGCGGTCGTAATGGCACACCTTGCTGTCGAAGTAGATGATGTGCAGGGCAGACGGATCACCATCTTCCTTGACTGACCGCACCTCGGCAGCGAACTCATTCAGCACACGGTCGGTAATGGAACCGGAGCAGTCAATGGCAATGGCGATCTCACCAAGGCTCTCGCCTGTCACGCTGGGTAGATATAGCCCTTGTGAAAGGAACCGCCTGTTGGGCCGTGAGAAGCTACGCATGTCGGTCTTGCACTTCTCAACGAACCTACGCAGCACATCACGCCAGTCCACCTTGGGATGCAGTGTCTCATCAATGAAACGCTGCATGTTGGCAGACAGTTTGCCCATCATCTTCGCAGCCTGCGCTGCCTGAGCAACCTTTACTCGCCACTCAGCCTGCTCCTGTGCCTGCTCAGCAGGGGAGCCTGATGCGTCTTCGATGTCAGCACCGGGGCCACCGGGCGCACCCTCACTACCTTCCGGTAGGATGTTGTAGATACCATCACTGGTGCCACCACCAGCATGATAGATGTTGCGGTCGAGGCATCCGCCTTCGATGAACTTACCGATCTTCTCATCAATGAGAAGCTGGTTGATCACATAGTCAGCGGCCTTGTTCCACTTCATGGGGTCACGACCATGCCGCCGGTACACATGGTCAAGCATGGGGTGGAAGCACTCATGTGCCACAAGGAACGTGACCTGTTCATCAGTCAGGGTGTCAAGGAAGTCAGGGTTGAACCTGATCTCCTTGCCGTTGGTGCAGGCAGTCGGGATGGTATCATCCAGACGCATTGGCATACCGAGGGCTACAGAACCCACGAATGGGTGCTGTAGGATAAGCCCTGTCTTGGCCTTGGCCAGACGCTTCATGTGATCCATTACAGTACCCTCAGAACTTCGACGCCATTGCGGATCGGGTCACGTGTCGTGAGGTAGTTACCAGCGCCCCACATCTGGCCAGCACGTGACGACACAGACGACTGCAATGACTTCAGATCAAAGTCGCCTACAGGGATGATCACCTCATCGCCTGGACCCATGGTTGTAATATAACCAAGGACGTAATCACGCAGGGCATTGTGCGGGTACTTGTGTGGCGCACGTTTACGCACCTTCTCAGGCACTGGTGCAGCAACCACAAGGGTGCCGTACTCTTTGCCGTCCGGTGCAATGATTTTGTATTGCACACCAAGACTATCAATGCGCTTCAGCGCGTCGATAAGAACTCGGTTCTTCAGCTCGGTCCACTCAGTCATTGTTCATTCTCCTTTTATATGCCGCTCATGAATGAGCGCATCTTGTCCATGATTTGTTGTGCTTGGTCGGCAGTGTCCTGTCGCAATGTCTGGTTAGCCCTGAGTGCGTCAGGGTGATGTGATGCCAGCTTTGCTTCTACTTCTTGTCGCATTGCTTCAAGGTTCGGATCATCGTTGAGGTTCAGCCTAGGCAAAAGCTCGCACAATTCCTTGGCATGATCAATGAGGCTATCGTAGATGCGCCCTTTGGGATTACCAAGCTGCTTAGCTATATGCTCAACACGCTCGAACAGTCGTTCCCAAACGTCACGAGTTGCTACGGCTTGGGCCTGCTTGAGACGGGATGAAACATCATCCTGTAGGCGTGTCAGTTCATCGCTTGACAGTTCGGTGCGGAAGTCCGTTGACGGGACAGGAAACACAGCCATGTCAATCTTAAACTTATTCCTGATATCGCGCTCATCAGGGTAGTCACTATCCATATACATATTACCAAGAGCGCGCTTAGCTTGCAGCTTAAGCGGTGCGTAGTGATGCACGAAGTCAGACACCACGCTCTCCCACTCTGCCTTGGCAGTACGGAACTTGGTCATGAAGTTGAGGTAGTTAGCGGAAGGTAGAAGCTGCGTACCCTCCATGCCCCAAGGCAGCGTGTTGGTGTAGAAGTCCTGACGAATGGCCGCGCTCTTGGCGTGAACCATATCGAGGTAGTCATTTGCAGGCAGCAGGGACTTATTGAACCTACCCGCATCGCTGCTGGCATAGTTCATGGTAAGTGCCTGTTGCGTTACTCGCTTGTCATACTTACGCGCTGTCCATTGTGAGATGGACAGTTGCACCAGCAAAGCGCGATCACTTAGGTTCATCGTTGTTCTCCTCTACATAGGTTTTGTTCAGTACTAAGCTGTTGATTAGGGATTGGGAGACGCCGTAGCGCCTCGCCAATCTACCCTGTGACACGTTGCCCTCAGCATAGACACGCCGTATCTCACGTGCTGTCTCAGGCGTTAGCTTGCTTGTGTATGTCCGTCTCATCAGAACAACACATCTTGATGCTTGACTGACCATTGCGTAAACGCTGCCGTACTAGCAAGCGCAGGGTTACGCTTCGCTGCCTGACTGATGGTGAGTACTGAGAACTCAGGCGGCATACGCTCAGCATAGGTACACACTCTGGCAAAGTTACTATCAACAGCGCGTGTAGCCAGTGCACCAGACAGGGCATAGAGTGTCGCCGGGTCAGTCGGTACGTCAGCAGTATCGGGATGCAGCAAGATAGCGTCAGGGTTAGGCAGCTTACGGAAGATACGCAGGAACCCCACGAACTCAGCCGCTGCACCCTCACCTACAGCACCCTTGAAGCACTCGAACTCTGCATCTGATGGCACTACACCAAGCACAGCAGAGACACCCTCAACCCATGACCTAGGCGTTGGGTTGCAGTCACGCTGAGCATCGAAGTCATGCAGCAAGCCCGGCCTAAAGCGCAGGAAGCTAACGACCTCTGGCCTTACACCATTGCTCAGCATCCATGATGAGCTGTCATCAAGGTGTGTCTCAAGCTCAAGCACAGTCTCACGATTACGAAGGTGAGACAGCACCCTGTTAGCCCCTGCGCGGTCACTCTGCCTGTTGCCAGTAGAAACTACAGTCCACCCATCTGCCATGGGTACACCGTGCAGCGTCCTTGCCTGACAGATGTTAGCAAGAACCTTTTGTAGATCAGCACTTGCTTGGTTGCGATCATCGAAGCACAGCACACCACCTTCAGGCGTGTCATACTTGCTGCCCTTGGCAGGGAACCAGTCAGGGATTTTATAGGTCAGGGTATCGGCCCCCAGGTATGGGATACCGAAGTCCTCAACCAGCATGGTTGGCATATGCCGCTCGATGTATTGCAGACCTAGATCATGCGCTACCTCGTGGGTAATGGTGGTCTTACCACCCCCCGGCGGGCCTTCAATACATACTGTACGCTTGGCCTTGATAAGAGCGGCAAGCGTTGCCTTCATAAGCTGTGGTCGCATGTGTTCATCCATTCGTTGTTACTGACGGGCCTCGTCAGGTGCAGCATGACTGCACTACACAGGGGGTTGGACCCTGTGTTTCGGCCTGTTACAGTTGGTGTGCCTTCTCGTGGATGGCATTGATGATACCGGCGACTTCATCACCGGACCAACCCATGAACATCATAATCATCTCGGCCACACCACGGATATACTCGGGGTGTACTCCATGCCCGTCACCACAGAGGACAGCAGCACCACCCACGGCTTGGTCAAACACTTCTTGTGACTGCACAGGAAGGTTCATCTCCACACGTTCCAGGAACGTCAGTATCTTCTCGCTCATTTGTTCTCTCCTCAATGCTTGCGGTTGTAGTTGTTAAGCACATCCTGAAAGTCATCAGCCGTGATGCCGCACTCTTGCAAGATGATGGCTGCTACCTCTGGGTTATCCCACACAAGGTCCTCAAGGGTAGGGCCAAAGCCCTTGGCACTACGCGCTGCCTTGGTGACTGACCTACTCCAGTCACCGTAGTCATAGGACAGGTCGTGGTCTGAGGTGTCACGCAGTACTGGCAGGGCATTGATATCAAGCGCACACAGACGCTCTAGCAGCCATGCTGCGAAGGATACATCAAGGTACTCTGTGGCTTGGTGAGCGTTGTAATAGCCAACGCTGATGTTGGTACACTCAGGGATAAGGTGAGTGTAGTTAGCCGTATCGGTAAACGTACCGCCAGTATCCAAGCCATATGATCCGCCAAGCTGATCAGCAAGGGCATGAGCAAACCCATCAGAGCAGCACCTAGACCCTTGGTGTGTGATGATACTAGTGGTGCCACGCCTGTCGAAAGCAATGGCATACTTGATGCCATCCAGTAGGTCAGGCACTTGCTTGGCGATGTAGTCAGAACCTAGACCACCCACCTCCTCAGCAGCATGAAAGATGTACAGACCCGGCACATTACGCCGGATCATGTTGACCATAAGCCACACACCTACAGTGCAGTCAGCACCAAGACAGGATGCCTGAGAGGTCTCGTGTAGTGACAGCAAACCGCCACCGTAGATGACCTTCTGTGTGCCAGCAGTGCGGTGCACAGTGTCAGTATGTGATGACCACAGCACGGGGTGGTCAGTGAGACTACCTACCTGCAAGATGCGGTTACCCACCTTGTCGATGACCATACCGGGGATACTGTCAAGATACTGAGCACAGAAGTCATCGACAGCCTTGGTACCTGCCGGACGGCAGGTAGTGTGCATGGTAACCAGCTCACGAATGGCTGGTGTGGTGAATGTTGGTGCCTTGGTGAATGGCTTGGTCATAGGCTTGGTTGGCTTGGCTGGTGTGAATGTCATTGTCCTGTCCTCTCTCATGCTGCCAGGGCATTATTGAAGTCGATTACGTGTTGGTTGTGGTCGTTGATAGTTGGGCTGGTAGGTGACAGCTTGAACTTGTCACTGTCGTCACTGTCGTCACTGTCGATTTTCGCGGCACAGTCAGTGCACACATACTCACCATCGTCGTTGTGTGTGCTGCTCATGAAGTCATGGGTGTATGCTTCACCACAGTCAGGGCAGGTGAAGTAGTCTTCACGGGTATCCTCTGCACACCATGTCTCAATGATGATGGCACCACGTGAGGAGCGAGTAGTTACATCTACCGAGGTGAAGTACCGGTTGTCGTAGTAGGTCTCAGTGTGTTCACAGAAGAACGCATCACCGTCACAGGCATCCTGCGACCATGTTTGTGTCATACGCTGACGGTTCTGGTCATTGTACCTGTACCGTACCATGGTGACGACTTCGTTGCTGTCATAGTGGCTTGGGTATGTCTCCTCAGTACGTTCACAGAAGAACGTGCTGTTCTCATAGCAGTGTTCACACCATGTAGCACCCTGCACATCATGGGATTCATCATCATCCATACCATCACCGCAGTTATCGCAAGTGTAGCGTGATCTGCTGTAGATATATCCACGTGTTTCAGTAGCACTGTAATCGCCACTACCAACGATCTCGAAGTAGTCGCCATGGTCGTCAACATACTGACAGTCACCATCGATGTAGGGCATGACAAACCTAGAACCGCCATTCATCTCAATGCGGCGCAGCCTTGCACCACTGAAGTCATCATCACGAGTAAAACCAGCAGCTTCTAGCTTCTCGCGTAGTGTGATACGCATGGTCTCACTGGTGCCGTACAGCCTGACGAATGTCTCCTTGTCAGGCCATACCAAAGCACGTGCCAGTACCTTGTTAGGGTTGTGAGGGTCACGGATATAGGCAATAGACAACGAGTCACTGCGTGACCCTGTGTAGTACACAGCAGCAGGGTGTACTGGTGTGCCATAACTGTCGGTTGTCTTGGCCATGCAGCTCACATGTAAGCTGCTTTCTGACATGACTTCCTGACCCTCATAGGCAAAGATGAAGGCTTCCTTGGTCTGCTCAATGGTCAGGGTATAGGTATCTGCTGCAAACTTACCAGCGATAGCACTGATCTTGTCACCCGGCATCCAGTCACAGTAGCGGGCTAGATACTTGGATACTGACAGCTTGAGCTGTAGGTCTAGTTGACCCTTGGTTGGGTTCTCAGTGAAAGCTAACATACCATCACTAAGGGTAGAACCCTGTGCCAAGTGGACAAAATGTTCAGTCTTGCAGTAAAGTTCGAACCAGCTTGGCACTGGTGTATAGGTACCGTCCTCCAGACGGGTGCGTTCTCGTTCCATCCATGAGTTATCATTGGGGTCAGTGATAGCTTGGATACGAGTACGGAAACTATACATACCACGAGCTGCAACAGCATCTTGTGCTGTTTCGTATGTAAGGTTGTTGACGGGTTCATTGGTGTCAACATTGATAACTTGATAGGGCACTGTAAGGTCTCCTCATTTGTTGGCTTGTGTGCCAGTGGCTAAGCCGGGATCGACCGCCGGATTGAAACTTAGCACGGCCCGGCCCGGCGGTCAAGCCTGACCGGATAAATGCTTACACAATCTATTTTTCGGGGAAATAATCTAAGTTTACACTGTCAAGTTCTTGAAAAATAGATTATTTTTATCGTGTAATACCAATGGGTTAGCGGCAACAATCTAATAATCTATTTTGGAATTTGTAATGTTGAGGTTTTTTATGGGGGTATAGTAAGTTTACGTAAAGTTATTGGGGAGAGTGTAAAGGGTAGTAACTTAACGTATGTTATAATATAACGCCATGGGGGTCGCGTGAAAGGGCATTTGAGTTAGAGTTAGATTGTATTTTTAGATTGTGTAAAGAAGATTTATATATATATCAGTGGCTTACCCGATTGGAACTTGACATGGTTGTAAACCGATTTCCTTAACTATACAGGAACCCCTGTCAAGTTAGATTTATTTGCGATAAGTTTGGTCTAACTTAACAAGCTAAGTCATTGATATTGCTACAATCCGTACAATCTATTCGCGTATCTAACAACTATATGACGCCATTTGACAGTATTTCATGTCGCATGTGTGGCACCTATAGGCCCCCGACGTATGGCGAACGAAGTGAGCATCAAAAACAGCAAACTTAACACAAAGAAAAAGCCCTGAGCTTTCGCCCAGGGCCTTGGTGGTTCAGTCCATCAGTGTCTTGTCTTGGTCGGCTGCACCAGCCCAGCCTTGGCACCACGCATCGTAGTAAAGAGGACCGCGATTTTCTGCATTGTCGATGAGGCATTGCACCTCATCGTCAGAGAGGTAGAGGGCTGAGCGGTAATCCGCCCAGCCTTGGTTATATGCTTCGCTCATGGTGTCACCACCAGGGCCAGCCAGAACAAGCCACACATGCAGATAACCACCAGAGCCTTGCCGATGATCTCCGCGCATTTAACAAATAGGTCCATTGTCCATTCTCCGGTTTGAGGAAAGTGGCGGGGCTTGCGCCCCGCCTTAGTGTTAGAGGTAGACCGTTGCGCTAGCCTTGCCGCCTTTGCTGCCACCCTTGGTAATCTTGAGTTTGGGTGCCATGAAAGAGCGGCCTGCTTTGGTTTTTACTCGGCAGGCGACTAGCTCAACCCTATCTGCTATCTTGGCATAGGCCAGGAGCTCTTTCAGCTTCATATCCTTTGGCGGTGAGTCGGGAAGCCCAACGTCGAGCCAGAAGGTATAAGCTTTGATTGTATCATCCGCTTTCAACGTAGCGGCCAACATCTTGAGCATGTCAGACACGTTGCTGGCATTCCAGCTTCCTGCCGCTCTGGCGACCATTTGCCAGCCGCCTTCAGAGTGCTTCGCCCAAGACACATTGCCTTCATAGAGAGCCATTGTTCAGATTCCTTTGAGAAAGATCAGTGCCGAAGCACCATCGCTTCGACCCCATTATTAAGACATATCTGGCCGGGTTTGTCAAATCCCGCCTGCCGCCGGGGCTTTTTGCTTGGCGCTTTGTCGCGGCAAGCAGGCTTGGCCGGGGCCACTTGGACAGCGTTTTTCTAGCCCCCCCTCTGTGTTCTAAACCGCTCAAACCACAACCCAAAAAACCAAGATGTTAAGTTTGGCATACCCCAAAAATTACACAGCCCCAAAAACCAACGTGTTAAGTTTGGAGTAACAAGCGAAAGCCGCTTGACACCCACTCAGCCGCCCAAATATCTTACCCCTATGCACATCGCACCTCACGAACCCACCCGATGGACCGAGAGACTGGCGTTTGACATCGCCCTTCGGCTTGAGGGGAGCGGTGAAGATGTCAATGAGATACTGGATCGGCACCAGTTGAATGCTTCTGCCCTACTGGTATTCAACAAAGACCCTGTTTTTCTTCGCCAAGTGGGCAAATTCCGTGATGAAATCAGGGATAAGGGTGTCACTTTTCGCCTAAAAGCGCGTACACAGGCCGAAGAATTGCTGAAAACATCGTGGGTGTTGATCCATAGCCCCGATGTGAGTGCTGCAGTGAAGGCTGATCTCATTAAATCCACTGTGAAGTGGGCCGGGTTGGAGCCAAAGGGCGATGTCAGCGCCGAAAACGGTGCTGGTGGGGTCCGAATCACCATCAATTTGGGCGGTCAGGAGCTTGGTCAGGCTACAGTAGTGGAGTCTGAGGCCAGTGAACCTGAATTCGCGGAGTGAATCCTTCCTGAGTGCCGGTGAGGGCACCCTTGAGACCACTGATCCACAACAGGCCAAGCGGTTTGAGCAGGAACTGGCGTCCCGAGGGGTATCGTACATGACACAAATCACAAAAACCAAGCGCGACGGGCTAAGATATGTAATTAAGCTGCTGGGCAATCACCTATGACGGAGGATGACACCGATGGCTATCTATTCCACTGCGTACCGTGCAATGACCTCAAAGATCACGTTATTGATGATGAGGGTTCGTGCTGGTGTAAACCGGTGTTTGACACTGATTACGAAATATTCATCCACAATAGCGCAGATGGCCGTGAAGATTACGAAGAAGGTCGGCGCCTACCTCACTAGGCGTACCAACAGGGGATGAAATGGCGATGTCTGCTTTTACCTTAGAGTCCATGTTTGAGGCGGTCTATAAATCCGTTGTTGACGCAGTTCACACTGTTCAGGATGCGTCTTGGGAAAACACGAAGCAGCAGTACTTCGACCAAGATAGCGATGGTAATCTGGTTCCCAAGACAGCTAGAATGACATTGCCGCACATGGAGGATGGAAAGCTGGGACTTAAGGCTTTTGACATACCATTACTGACGCTAGCAAAGCATCAGACGATCACGGTTGATGAGATGACCATGGCATTTGATGTTGAGCTGCGGTCTTTAGATAAAGCTGACAAGGAACAGGGTCTTCTTGCGGCGATGCCGAGGGGGTTTATATCGCGCTACCCAACGGCTAAAGTGACTATAAAGTTCAAAGGTGGAGAACCTTGTGAGGGGTTGATGCTTTTGAACGATAAAGCGCACAGCGTCCTTCCACGATAACACCCACGAAAGGATACCAAGATGGCAGACCCGCAGCTTGTTAATATGTCAGGCCAGTTCTCTGGCCTGCCTATGAGCCAGCTAATCGGTGGGCCGCTTCAAGCGGCTTGCGATGCACAGAATATGTTGTCAGCAGCTACCGCCAACTTCATTAAGGATGTCGGTCTTCAGTCGAATGCGAATGGTGAGCTGACGGCTCGCACGGTTGACTTCAGTTTTGACCGGGCTTCGGCACCTGACCCCACGACGGGTCAGACCAAGGTTGAGACGGTGGACTTGAAGGTGCCGCTGCTTGCCATTGTCAACACACCGAACCTGAGCATCAAAGAGGCTGAGGTTAATTTTACTATGTCGGTGTCTTCGTCTGACAGTTCGGAAAGCAGCCAGGATACCTCTGGGACCCTGAGTGCTGAGGCCAAGCTGAACTACGGCATCTTTAGCATGAAGGTTAAGATGACCGGTTCTGTGGCAAGCCACTCATCAAACACTCGTAAATCGGACAATTCTGCCAAGTACGATGTGCGTGTGCTGGCCCGTGACGATGGCCCGCCGGAAGGGTTGATGAAGATGCTGGACATGCTTCAATCGGCTATTACGCCTATCCCGGCGTCTTCGGCGCCTGCTTCGTAAGTGTAGAATGTTATAATGTTTCGTCGGTGGAGGGGCGGCGCCCGCCGCGTTAAGTGATCCATGGCATTAGAGATCGACTACACACCCCCACCGACGGGACGCAAGTTCATGGCCTCGGACGCCCGTATGCGCGTCCTTATGGGACCAGTTGGTTCTGGCAAGTCCGTGACATCTTCTTTCGAGATCGTACGCCGGGCAACGATGCAGCGGCCAGACCAGAACGGGCGCAGAAGGACCAGAGCAGCCATCGTTCGTGAGACGGCAAGGCAGCTTCAGGATACCACGATCAAGACCTTCCTTGATTGGTTCCCGCCGGGTCAGTGCGGGGAGTACATGCGAACCACCAAGACCTACTTCTTCAGGGTGGGGGATGTTGAGTGCGAGATCATGTTCCGGGCACTGGACGATGCCGACGATGTGGCCAACCTCA
>Ga0315909_10003430_pt1 | contig 19300 bp, 20 predicted proteins | sample LakEriMetagenome_11_FD_203527 | JGI IMG/M metagenome (GOLD analysis project Ga0315909, IMG submission 203527) | Freshwater fungal communities from buoy surface, Lake Erie, Ohio, United States - Buoy 2 MA125 | ecosystem: Environmental > Aquatic > Freshwater > Lake | place: USA: Lake Erie, Ohio... | reverse complement strand
TTCAAGTAAGTGCTGGCCGATACTTGGTTGAAGGTATTCTCAACCCCAACAACATTGATTCAGCTAATACCACTTGGTCAGGGCTGAACAATTTGGGTGGAGGATTCCAACCTAGTTTCACACAGTTTGCAACTGCTCCGCGATATACCGGTGAAACCACAGGCGGTGTAACATCCAGTTTGTTTGGTACTACTGGCGGCTTCTCCAAGTCAGGTACCAAAGTGCTGTTTGGCGGATCAGCGATTAGAACCTTCAGTGGATTAACGTTGACCAACGTGTCAAGCTCAGGGTCCTCAGCCAACGTCACAGTACAGTTAACGGCTTCTGGTACAAGTTACACTAATTCAACCACTCAGATCTCAATACAAAATGCTGGTACAGGTTATGCTGTGGGAGATACTGTGAAGATTTTGGGCAATGCGTTGGGTGGGGGCACCCCGTCTAACGATTTAAACATGACCATTCAAGCTATTACCACTGAACTAAGTGGCGGCGAAAGGCTGTTTGCTATCCCGATATCTACTACCAATTCGGGAGTGCTGGATTTGAGCTCAGTTAAACAGATTGGAACCAGTGGTATACCAGGCACAGGAACCTATCCCAACGGACCTGAAGTGTTGGCAGTGCAACTTACCGCATTGACCACACAGTCAAGTCCAGTGGGAGAAGTTCAATTGCAATTCCAAGAATCTCAAGCCTGATCAGGCCTGTTTGGAAACAACAAAATCCTGCGCAACACGCAGGATTTTGTTTTGTACTGTGTCCATATTCACAGTACTCCAAAGCCCGGGATGCAAAGGTTTGGGCCATGTGCCTTCGTCAATCCAGGCATAGCCCAAGTGCTCGTTGTTGAGCACAGGAACAAATTCATCATCTACCACACATACAAATGTGTGATATACAAACTTATTGTCAGCTGAAGTAAATTTTTCAATGGGTACCAGTCGACGATATGCAGGAAAGCTACCTAGCTCTTCGATGCATTCTCGCTCCATGCCACCTAGCAAGGTTTCACCTGGTTCAATTTTACCACCTGGCAGCCCCCAGGTTCCTGGGTGCTTGGCATCGTTTCTTAGTAGATACAGATAACGATTGGTTTGGTTGCTTCGAAACCAAACACCTACTGCGTTCACAATACCAGACTCCAGTCGCCGCCGGGGTAAATTCCTTGATAGCTTTTGATCCATGAGCCGCCTGTCCATTCGTACTGTATGCCTGTGGTGAGGTTACTTATGTATTGAATTTGTGTTTGTTGCTGTGCGTAGAAAGTTACATCCCACCAGCTACCGTTGTATTCAATGATGTCGTTTTCTTGCGCTACTACAGGACGGTTTGACGCACCCAACCAGGCTGTTGCAGGAAATGCGTTGTTCACTGCACCAGTACCCTCAGTCAACAAGTATCGTTGTCCAGCAACTGCTGCTGGTAACCCGTTGCCAGGCGCACTGATCAAGGGGTTGATCACGGCATTCACTGGTAGCATGGTGTTTTGAGGTGCTGTGTCTTGGTCCACGCTAAACAACACAAAACGTTCATCGTTGGGATCAACCACTATTGTGCCAACCACTTCTGAACCATCGGGCTGTGTTAGTCGTATTTGACTGATACCAGGCCTCAGTACGCCATACATGCCAATCACAGCAGGCCATAGTAGCCCGCTGCCACTCACAATGTCTGGCGGTTCTAGGCTAGTATTTGGTTGATCCACAATTGCACGCTCTTGCAGTATTTGTATGCTGTTGCCAATCAACATAATTTTGTAGTTGAAAGGTGTTATAACCTGACGTGTACCCAGCAACAAATCACTGTTGGTCACTGCATCTCGTAAATCTCCTTGCGCATCGTACATGCTGGCAATCACACGTTCGATCACTCCCAGTTTCTTGACCTTGGCAGGAGAACTGATCCAGATAGGCAAGTTAAATCGCAACGTGCAAATATCTATGGGATTTTCTGTGGATATAGGTATAGTTCTACTAGACCATTGCACACTTTCTAATTCAACTACGCTCAAACTAGTCCAGTCAATGTAGTTGTCTGTGCTTTGTATTTCCAGTGAAGGATTGAACAAGGTTAAAATCTGTTCAAGTAACTGCATCTTTTGATTGGTGTTTGTGGTCCAAATATCCAAGTTCAAGGTCAGCTTGTAGGGCACAGGCATTAGTCGTTCAATAGTGAACGCATTGCCTTGGGAAGTTTCGTAGGTTTCTGTAACAGTGTCGTAGGTACGTTGTTTGACTGCAAAGCGAGACACAAAGTAAGGTTCTTGCATGCGTGGACGATCGTAGTCCAGTCCTGCAATATAAAAAGTCATCAACGGTGAGCTGGGCAAACTGTTGGCTGAGTTTTCTTGAATGATAGTCTGCGCATTTCGACTGGCATCACCGTAACGAACTGGCACACGCAACAGCGCATACTGGTCAGGATTGGCAGAATCTCGGCCGTACTCTATTTGGAACCCTGAAAAGATTCTAGTAAATTGCAGTAAGAAACGACGTATTTGGTCATCGTAAAAGAATTGTTGCATTGTTTATCCGCCGTTGTCGGCTCTGGGTTTGAGAATTTCGCTAAGGCTCTGGCGACTTGGAATCATGCCGCGATCTGTAGTACGAACTTCTGCTGTGTTATTTACAAAGCCTGAGCGTAGGGTCTTGTTATTTGGTCCATTGTTGAGATCTGTGCGAACATTGTCTTCGATACGTACCCAACGATTGCCATCAAAGCGGAACAAACGATTGGGCAAGTAATCCAACCGCAAAGCGTAGTCTCCGCTGACTGGGCTGTCCGGGAAGCTTACTCCTGGAGTGACTGGGAAACCGTTTGGTGCTTTGCCATCACCGGTTAAGTAGCCCAGGGTATATCCAAATCCGCGAGGGGTAGAGTTCATACCACCTTCGGTGCCGTCTACTGTGGTAGTAGAACTGGTATTGAGTCCCACAGGGTTGGCAGGCTGTCCATTTTCCAACGTGGGAGTAATATAAAACTTGTCAACATCGTAGCCACTTAATGGAACTTCAACATCGGCCTGTGCAAGTATAGCATCATTGATTTCTTGATCCTTGGTGCGAGTGGTCATTTGATCACTCTGGGTCAACGGTGTGTACTCCAGCCAATAACTGGTGTTGTTGATAGTAGTTCCTGCAGGCACATTTTGCACAGCCTGATAATAAGTGTTACCGTAATTAACAACAGTACCTGCAGGATAGAAATTGTCTGAGTCCCAGATATTCTCTTGGACCATGGGTTTTTTGAGTACGTCTTTGTATTCTTGTGCGTTGACCAAAGGTGTGGCTTTCACACGCCAAAGGTGTGGCAACCAGGTTTGGCTGAATCCTTCGGATGCAAAAGCAGCGTCTTGAATCACATAATACTTGGGCAAGGGTTGTGGAATAGCCGGATTCAATGGATAGTAGTCTTTCAGTGTAGGAATTTCTAAAACGTCACCATTCATGAGTTTGCGCCCAAATTCATCAATCATGCGATTGTAGTGGAATGTGATAAACAGGGTGTCGTTGTTTAAAAACAATCCAAATTGACTTAAATCAAAATCAATGTCCTGAGTCTGGAACACTCCGCGCATGACATACACGTCTTGATCGTATATTCTGTCGCGGTTTTCTAACAACAGCAGATCCTGTATGTTCAGCGGGCTCTGTGTTTCATACACAGGCTGTGTGGCATCAGCATTGCCTGAAAATGCCGAATCTTCGCCGCCAGTTTGTGGACCCATGTATTTGTGGATGTAGATGTCCACACCCCCAACAGTGTACATCTCTCGGATGGTACGATCCAAAAATTGATAATCACGGGTACGATTCGGGCGGTAAAGGCTTAAACGGGGCATAGTCCATTATTTATGGGCGGTTGACCAATAAATCCCAAAGTGCTATAATACACACTTATCCACTCTAGGAGTATGGTATGAAAGCCGCAAACTTTGTAGCAAAGTACACAGGTCCAAAAGGCAAGGGCTTTATACAGTCTTATGACAAAGTAAAAGCCACAGAAAAATGGGTAGAGTATGCTCTTGACATTGTAGACATGAGCCGTATAATAATGTCTGCAGACTTCAACACCAAATGGAAACTAGCAGAAGCTCTGGAAGTAGCAGAGCGCAAAAAAGCCTGGATGTATAAACACAAAAATTTTGACGTTAAACGTGCCGCAAAACTTTTTGACACTGTAAAAAACTTGCCCAAGACTAAGTAAGGAACAATTATGATCGCAACCAAATCTGTCAAGCCCTTGAACCCTCGTAGTGCCGATACCAATGCCATGGGTATGGAGCCCACGTGGCGAGTGCAACCCACAGACAATCGTATCAGCGCATTTAGTCATGCGTTTTCTTGGTACAATTATTTTTACAGCAAAAAAGATGCTCGTGAGATGATTGTAAACTATTTGGAATTGCATGGTCGTAAAGCTGACGTTCGTACACTCAAACGCATTCCTGACAGCTCAATCCGACTGACCACAGGTTGGCTGTGCCGTATGAGCATGGTGGGACTAGAGCTCACGGATCAAGAACAGATCAAATTGGACAACTTGCTTAAAGAAATTTTGGAATCCAAGCAAGATGAAGAAGCAGAAGAAGCGCCACCTGCGGAAGATGCAGTGCCTAAAATCACTATCCAGGACCGACTGCGAGAAAAAGTCAGCGAGTGTGCTGGTGAGATGGATGGCTTGTTTGACGAGTTTATTGCGTCAGGTGCCAAGCTCAATGCAGACTACAAGCCAGTGATGCTCATGCGTTCAATGAACATTGCTCCACAAATGGTCAATGACATCAAGCAAATCTGGACTCGTAAACTTGTAGAGTTTGACGAAGCAGTAGCAGGCAAGGATGCAGACCTGACGCAGGGCTACGGCTATTTGACCAAGGTGCAGTTGAAGAATTGTGTAAAGTTCTGTGAGCTTGTAATTTCAGACTGCGGCGCCTATGTGCAGATTAAAAAGGTCGAGCGCAAGCCACGTGCAGTTAAAGCAGTAAGTCCAGAAAAGAAAGCCGCAAAGTTCAAGTGTATAACAGAATTTGCAGAACTCAAACTCAAAGGTCTACCGGCTGCCAGCCTGGTAGACAAAGCAGAAGCCTGGTTGTATGATACCAAAAAACGCAAACTGATTCATCTTGTGGCAGACGAATACGCCAAAGTTTTTACTGTGAAATCCAATGCTGTCATTGGGTTTAGCACAGTAGAGAGCCAGCAAAAAACTGTGCGCAAGCCCGCTGACGTGCTCAAAGCCATGGGTGCCGCAGGCAAGCCAGCCGCCCGTAAGATCTACAAGGACTTGACCACTACAGAAACACCGTTCAACGGACGTGGTACAGAGAACTTGATCATTCTAAAAAGCTGGTAAATAAAGGGGACGGAGTCCCCCAATGGCAGAACAGCAACAAAACAGTCTCGAAACTCTCAAGCAAAATCTCAATGATTATGTACGGCTTCAACTTGGTGGCGATATCGTAGACATCGAGTTGGACCCTGCACACTACGAAACAGCCTATCAAAAAACCATTGGCACTTATCGTCAACGTGCGCAAAATGCCTATGAGGAAAGCTATTCCTTTATGGAACTGGTACGTGACGTAAACATTTACCAACTACCGCAAGAAGTTGTTTCTGTAAGACAAATATTTCGTAGAACTTTTGGTGATTCCACTGGGCCATTTGCATCAAACTTTGACCCGTTTGCACAGGCCAGTTTGAACGTGTATCTCATGAACTTCAACGTAGCCGGTGGCCTTGCTACCTACGATTTCTACAGCCAGTACGTAGAACTAGCCGCACGTATGTTCGGCGGTTATGTGAACTATACTTTTAATCCAGTGACCAAAAAATTACAGATCATTCGTGATCCCAAAGGCACTGGAGAAAATGTGTTACTGTGGACCTATAACCTCAAACCTGAAATCAATTTACTCAGCGACTATCAGATTCAGCAATGGATCAAAGACTACATGGTTGCCAACTGCAAAATGATTGTGGGCGAAGCACGTGAAAAGTTTGGTACCATTGCTGGACCACAAGGTGGCGGCACTCTAAACGGCGCAGCCATGAAAGCTGAAGCCAAAGAAGCCATGACAGCTCTAGAAGAACAACTCAAACTGTACATGGATGGTTCGCAACCGTTGACCTGGGTAATCGGCTAATCACTTGTAGACTTAGAATTAGAATTCTGTTATACTTGTAGTATGGCAGATTTAATGATCGACTTAGAAGGGCTTGCAACAGGCCCAGACACCTGTATTTTAACCATTGCGGCACAGAGCTTTGACCCGTTTGGGCAGGGGTATTCTGGCCAGAGTTACTACGCCAGAATTACACTAGAAAGCCAAGAAGATCGTGCCATTGACCAAAGCACCATTGAATGGTGGGCCACACAACCTGCTGTGGTGCGCGACGAAGCGTTTGACGAACAAGATCGTATTCCCCTAGACCAAGCATTGGACCAGTTAGGTCGGTTGATTTGGCACTCCAACAGAATCTGGGCACAAGGTCCCACATACGACATGAACATTCTTGAGCATGCTTACAAGAGCTACGGTAAAGCATTGCCTTGGAAATTCTATGCAGTTCGTGACAGTCGTACAGTGTTTAGCCTATGGCCAGATCAGCCCATTCCTCCTACAAGCCATCATGCACTAGAAGACTGTCGCAGACAGATTGGTATGTTGCAACGTACCCTAAAACACCTTAACGTAACCCAACTCAAATGACCCTTCCTAAACTGCTGATCATTGGCAATGCTCGCCATGGTAAAGATACTGTATGTGATATTCTACGTGAAGAATTTAACTACAGCTTCCGCTCTAGTTCAGACTTTTGTGCGGAAAAGTTTATCTACAATGAGCTCAAACTCAAGTATGGGTACACCAGTTATGAGCAGTGTTTTGAAGATAGGCACAATCATCGTGCTGAGTGGTACGACATGATTCATGAGTATTGTCGGGATGATTATGCTCGATTAGGCAGGGAAATTTTTGCTGAAAATCAAATCTACTGCGGATTGCGCAACAAATCAGAGTTTCATGCCATGCGTAATACAGGTGTGTTTGACTTTGCTGTCTGGGTGGATCGCAGTGATCATTTGCCAGCTGAAGACAAGTCTAGCATGAGCTTGGAAATCTGGATGGCTGATTATGTAATTGATAACAATGGCACGTTAGAAGATCTCAAGCGCAACACACGTGAGTTAGTTACACGTCTGGTTGCAAATCACCAGGCCGCCACACTGAATCAGTTTTTGCTAAATCGACTTCACAATTACGGCACACTGTTTTAAGATTCTTTTGAGTGACATTGTTAAGATCACCATCCACATGATACACTAGAGTTTGTGCTGAATAGCGGGCTTTGAATCCGCAACGATCGCATGTCATTTTCTTCTTGTACCCTGCTGCCTCCCAGCGGGGTGTTCTTTTTTTAAGGCCACGTCCTTTGCGCAAGCAGTTGTCACAGCGACTGCGATAGTGCTTGACTCCGTCTTTGACGTAGTTCACAGCACAAGATTTTTGATTACAGGCCTGGCACACGGGTCTTTGCATGCGGTATTTATGGTGGACCTTTGCCAAAGGGCAACGTAGAACGGCGATTTTGGAAGATATCTATAAATATTGATATCTTGAAAAGGAATTGACCATGGCTCTAGTATCACCAGGCGTAGAAGTAACAGTAATTGACGAAAGTCAATATATCCCTTCTGCTGTCAACACAGTACCTTATTTTCTCATCGCCACAGCACAGAACAAAATCAGTGCTAGTGGAATCGGTGTAGCTCCAGGTACCTTAGCAGCAAATGCTAACAAAACATATCTCATCACCAGTCAGCGTGATTTGGCTGCCACTTTTGGCGTGCCATTCTTCTATCAGACCACTGCTGGTACACCTATCAACGGTTACGAACTCAACGAATACGGTTTGCTTGCTGCATATAGTTCATTGGGCATTACCAATCGTGCTTATGTTCAGCGTGTGGACATTGATTTGTCAGAACTTACTGCTAGCTTGAGTCGTCCTACTGGTAACGCAGAATCTGGCAGCTACTGGCTAGATGCCGCAAATAGTGTCTGGGGTATCCAGGAATGGAACCAAACCACTGCAACATTTACAGTAAAAACACCGCTGATAATTACCGAAGACACAGATGTAGTCAACGCAGGCAGCGGAAACTATGCCCCATTGCAAAGCATTGGTAGTATTGGCGACTACGCAGTAGTTGAACAAGCTGTTGATATTCCAATCTATTACAAAAATACCAGCAACCAATGGGTGCAGTTGGGAACCAATGCCTGGAAAGACAGCTGGCCTACAGTGACCGGTACTGGTACCCCAACTTCTCTGGTCAACGGCTATGACCTCTTCATCAACGACAGTTTGGTTGCTGTGGGATTCAACGGAACCGCAGCCACAGTAGCTGGATATGCGCAGGCCATCAACGACACCAACATCACTGGTGTTTCGGCTGGTGTCAGCAGCGGTAAGTTGGTTATATATGCGGATTCTACCGCAGCCAACGATGGTTCAACACTGAGCAACAACGGTTTGATTACCATTGATGCAGGTCCTAACAACGGATCTGTGTTGCTAGCTAGCCTTGGACTTTTAACTGGTGAGTATGCAGCACCAACTTATTTGCCTGCATACAGCTATCAGGCTCCTCGTTGGAGAAGCACAGATACAAGTCCACGCCCTACTGGTTCTATCTGGAATAACATGAGCCCAGCAAACAATGGATTAAACATTGTTATGCGGGTGTACAATGCTGCACTGGGAACGTTTGTTGCACAAACAACTCCAGCATATGGGAATTTCGCAACAGCAACTTATGGTCTTGATCCAGCAGGCGGCGGAAAAAATATTCCTGTTGGCACAACTTACATTCAATGGAATAATAATCAGCTCAATACTGGTGGTATAATATCAGCTGCCTTTACCATATTCAAACGATATGCACTAGGAGCCACAGTAGTCACATCCAGCATCAACGATGCAGTTTTTAGCATTGGCAACAGTTTCCAGATTAGAGTAACCGAAGCAGGATCAGACGCCTTTGCTGGTCCGTACCTTGTAACATTAGCTGGAACAACACCTACAGATTTTGTTACTGCGGTCAGTGCGGCTAATGCTCCTTACACAAGTGCTTCTATCAACAGTGATGGATATATTGTGTTTACCCATTCCCAGGGCGGAACAATTAGTCTAACTGACGTTTCTGGAACACCAGTTGCGTTGGCTGGTTTTACTGCAAGTACCCCATTGTGTCGAGCATCAGGTACATTTGCCAATACATTAGTATTATCTAACTGGGTAGCTTCTCCACTGTTTACATACACCGCCAGCACCACAGCACCGGACCAAGATCCAGCAGATGGACGCCTGTGGTACTATAGCACCGTAAGCGAAGCTGACATCATGATTCAAAACAACGGTGCCTGGACAGGATATCGAAACGTCACTAACGACGTTCGCGGTTTTAACCTCAGCTTGACTAACGTTGCAGGTCCTATTGTTGCTGCTACAGCACCAACTACACAGACAGATGCCAACACAAGCCCATTGCAACTTGGCGATTTGTGGATTGATACCAGCGACTTAGAAAATTATCCTAAACTGTATCGTTGGGAACCACTAAATGGCGTGAGCCAATGGGTGGCAGTTGATACATCAGATCAGGTTAGTGAGAATGGTATCTTGTTTGCCGATGCACGTTGGAGTTCAACAGGTACTGTAGATCCCATAGCTGATCCTGTACCATCCATTGTATCATTGAATACTGGAACTGGTGCAAACTATTTGGATCTTGATGCTCCTAATCCAGCTCTATATCCTCAAGGTATGTTGTTGTTTAACACTCGTCGCAGTGGCTACAATGTCAAGCGTTTTGCATTAGACTATTTTAATACTGAAAGCACCGACTACAGTGTTGATGCCTATTCTGCAACAACCGTGTATGTCTACAATGACTTTGTGGTCTACAACGGCATCATCTATGTGTGCAAGCTTGCACCTCCAAGTGTGGGAACCGCACCTACCAACACAACCTATTGGTCTGTGATTGATACCAACACCTGGGTAACTGCCAGTGGCAACAAAGACAACGGATCGATGTGGTCAGGACGTCAGGCTCAACGCCAAATGGTAGTTGAAGCACTGAAGAGTGGTATTGACACCAGCAGTGCTGCACGTGAAGAACAAAGCTTGTACAGCTTGATTGCTACACCTGCTTATCCTGAACTGATGCCTAACATGATTGCACTCAGCAACGAGCGTAACAACACCTTGTTTGTGGTAGGCGACACACCAATGCGTCTGCCATCTACAGGAACAGATCTTGCTGCATGGGCTACCAATAACAACGGTCTAGGTTTGCCAACAGAAGATGGTTTGGTTTCTGCTAGCCAGTACATGGCCACATTCTATCCAAGTTGCCAGACCACAGACTTGTCAGGTAACCCAGTGGTCACAGCACCAAGTCACATGATGATGAGAACAATCATCCGCAGTGACAGTGTAAGCTATCCATGGCTAGCACCTGCTGGTACACGTCGCGGTGTTGTGGACAACGCCACAGCAATTGGTTACATTGATTCTACCACAGGTGAGTTTATTCAAATCAACGTGGGACAAGGTATTAGAGATGTGCTGTATGAAAACGACATCAACCCAATTACCTTTATTCCAGGCGTGGGCATTACCAACTTTGGTAACAAGACCACAACCAGCATTACCAGTGCACTGGATCGTATCAACGTATCACGTTTGGTTGCGTTCTTGCGTGGACGCTTGGAAGAGATTGGCAAGTTGTACTTGTTTGAACCCAACGACGAAATTACTCGTAACGAGATCAGTAACACCGTCAACAGTTTGATGATTGACTTGATTTCTAAGCGAGCAATCTACGACTACTTGGTAGTGTGTGACTTGAGCAACAACACACCTGCACGTATTGATCGTAACGAGCTGTGGGTAGACGTTGCCATCGAACCAGTGAAAGCAGTGGAGTTTATCTACATTCCATTGCGCATCAAGAACACTGGTGAGATCTCTGGAGCAGCAGCCTAATAAACTGGGGGGTTAATTTTTAACCCCCCAGTTAAGGTAAATAAAGACATAGGAGATATAAAAAATGGCAGTTTCATCATTACAGAGAATGACAGTACCGTTGGCCAGCGATCAGAGTTCAAGTACTCAAGGTTTGCTGATGCCCAAACTCAAATATCGCTTCCGCGTGATGTTTGAAAATTTCGGAGTGTCAACCCCTCGTACAGAATTAACCAAACAAGTGATGAGTTTTGCTCGTCCCAACTTGAGCTTTGAAGAAATCACATTGCCTATCTACAACTCAACACTGAAGTTGGCAGGCAAGCATACCTGGGCAGATACCACTTGTGAAATCCGAGACGACGCCTCGGGACAAGTCAGTCGCTTGGTTGGTGAGCAGATACAAAAGCAAATGGACTTCTTGGAAATGGCTTCAGCAAGTTCTGGTATCGATTACAAGTTCTTGACTCGTTTCGAAATCCTAGACGGCGGCAACGGAGCCGAACAGCCTAACGTGCTAGAGACCTGGGAATTGTATGGTTGCTATCTCAAGAGCGCTGATTATGGTGCCATGAACTATGGTGAGTCGGCACCGGTGACAATCAACATGACCATTGCGTTTGATAATGCCAACCAGATTCCTTATGGTGTTGGTGTTGCTACAGGCCTTGCAAGAACTCTAGGCGACGTTGTAACAGGTGCTGGTGGCGGGAGCGTCTAATGCCAGCTACCTGGGGACAGGACTTCCTTAAAGGTTTTTTTGGTACTGATACGCTGCGTGATTACACTCACGCAGCCAAAGTATTTAGAACTGACGGATATGAATTAAAGCCACGGTTTAAGTTTTTATTCCACGTGGCTTTTTCTATTAACACCGCAGAAATTCCATCACTGCGCGGAGCATTGGGAGTAACTGATGTCAACAATATCAGTTACGTGGTAAAAACTGTTGACCTGCCCAAGTATGCTGTTCAAACCGAAACACTCAATCAGTACAATCGCAAACGCATTGTACAAACCAAGATCAACTATGAACCCATCAACATCACATTCCATGATGACGGCGGAGATCTGATGCGTAACTTGTGGTACAACTACTACAGTTACTACTACAAAGATCCTACTCAGCAGTATGGTGCAGCGAACAACACCAACGGCAGTATTGGTGCCCAAGGTAATCGTACCACTGGATTTGGCTACAACAGTCGCGACATTTACAACAACGATCGTATAGTCAACGACTGGGGCTATATCGGCGAAGCCATCAGCGATGGTGTTGCAGGTGGATCGGGCAAACCTCCATTCTTCAAAGACATTAGAATTTTTGGATTTGATTACCAGCAGAAATACGCAGAATATGTATTGATCAATCCGTTGATTACTAATTGGAGTCATGATACCTATGACTACAGTCAAGGCAATGGCACCATGCAGAATTCGATGACCATTGCCTACGAAACTGTGAAATACTTTCAAGGTGCTCCTAACAAACAAGCACCAGGATTTGCAGATCCTACACACTACGACACCAAGACTAGTCCTATTTCTCGACCAGGGTCAACTCAGACCATTCTCGGCCAAGGTGGTCTCCTGGATGCAGCCGGCGGCATATTCCAAGACTTGCAGTCAGGATCTGTATTGGGACTGATAGGTGCAACACAAAAAGCAGGCACAGCTTACAATACCTTGAAAAATGTCAACATTGGACAAACACTTTCCAATGAAGTAAAACGTGGTGCAGTGCTGGCAGCACAGGCCGCTATACCAGGAGCCGTAAGAGCTGTTGCTAACACCAATGGTGGGTGGTCTTTTCCGACCACAGGTGCAGGAGCATCACAAGCAGCGTCTTCGGGTGTACAACCACCAGGTATTTGATAACTGAATAATTTTATGTCAACTGTTAATCAAACCAATCTCAATCAAGATCTCACTGTTAGAGTGTTTGATCGTTTTTACAAATACGAAGCCAGTATATCTTCCAGTGAATGGGACGTGGTATATTCGTATTTTCGAAGTACAATGACCACGGACCGTGCAGCTAGTAATTTTTCCAGTGCACTGTTTAGAGTTGCACAAGAAACTGGTACATCTGCACTGACACTGTTACAGGCATTTCAAGGTGCATCTGGAATACAGTTGACAGTTACTTTGGCTTATTACCTTAATCTTATTCGCAGTCGCGCTACCTTGTTGGGTGTTGGTGCAGCGGTATCGCCTAATGTTAATGCAGCCAGAGCAGTGTTACAATGACCAAATGGGCGCAAGGTTTTTATCAAATACAAAATCCTGACAAGTATGTAGGCACCAAGCAGCCTAGATATCGTTCAGGGTGGGAACTCAGCTTCATGCGATTTTGTGACACAAATACCAATGTGCTACAGTGGGCTAGTGAAGCCATACAAATACCTTACAGACATCCGCTCACAGGCAAACAAACCATTTATGTTCCAGATTTCTTGATAACATATCGCACTCGCAACAATACCATGCGAGCAGAACTAGTGGAAATCAAGCCCAAAAAGCAAAGCGTGGTTGAGTCAAAAATGAGCAGCCGAGACCGTGCTGTGGTAGCCATCAACTATGCCAAATGGGCGGCAGCCCAAAAATGGTGCCAGCGCCAGGGCATCACATTCAGAGTAATCACAGAAGACCAAATGTTCCACAACGGTCGAGGATGACCCTATAAATAGGGTATGACTCGTAAACTGGAAGAACTTTTTGATTTGCCTCCCACAGAGCAAGAGATTGACTCTGCTATCCCAACATTGCCAGCCAATCGCGAAATCCTGGCAGCACTAGATGAAACCATTGACAAGATAGACGAAGCTTTGCCGGCTGTGCGCGGGCTAGACGCCACAGACACTGAAATGGACGATCTTGCAGACCTGGCCAAAGGCAGCTACAAAGATCTCATGGATCTGGGCATGCAGGTTGATTCAAGGTTTGCCAGCGAAATCTTCAGTGTAGCTTCAAACATGTTAGGCCATGCAATCACAGCCAAAACAGCCAAGCTAGACAAAAAACTCAAAATGATTGACTTGCAACTTAAAAAAGCAAAATTGGACCAAAGCCGGCCCGAAGACCCCAATGCAGGCGTTACACAAACTGCACAAGGCATGGTTTTGAGCCGCAATGATTTGCTAGAGCGTTTGCTTAAAGGCAAAGACCAAAACGCAGCAAAAGAATAAATATACAATAGGACACTGACATGAAACCATTTGCAAAATACCTGGCCGAAAGTGAACGCACATACCAATATCGTATCAAGATAGTTGGCGACGTGCCCGCAGGCTTTATCAAAGACCTTGAGTCAAAGATGTCGCAGTTTGATGTAGCCAAGATGGGCTCGCCCAAGACTACACCTGTGCGTAAAAACATTCCAGACTTCCCGGCCTTCCCCAATCAGCCGCTGACCATTGTGGATGTGGAGTTTCGCTATCCAGCTATCGAGCCGCAGATCAAGCAGTTGGCACAGTTGCTGGGCATGGATCCCAATCGTATTGTGATGAACACCGATGCCTATGAACAAAGCCTCGACGACGAAAACAAGAAGATTGTGGATCAGAACAAAAATCTGCTAGACGATCCTGAATATCCCAAAGATGACGCAGTTCAGCGTGCTCTCAAGAAAGACTATGCAACTGGCCCATATGACCATGCTGTGCTGAAAAATGCATATCGCACCAAGTTTACCATTGCTGGCGGAAAAACTCCTCCAGCTAAGACCACCAATGAGTTGCCACAGGGTGTAAAGAGCCCTATGACCAACATCAAACGTTCACCCAAGCCAGCAACTGGCGCAAACCCAAGAGGATAATACAATGAGTTTCTTTTACAACTTAAACAACAAACTAAACGCCATTCGCGATTTGCCCAGTGTTACACATGGTCAACTCAATGAGCGTGACATGAGCCGTGCTGCCAAGGGCTACGAAAAGTACGGTAAAGAAGGCATGGAGGCCTTGGCCAAGGCCGGGCGTGAAGGCAAGGCCTTGGACCCTGTGCGTAAAAAGTACGACAAGTATGATAACGAAGTAGACGAAGGTGCTTATCAAGCAGGTCCAGACAAGAGTCAGATCCCTGCTGTGAAGCGTCCTGGTAACAAAATGACCTTACAAGATCTTGAAAAAGAACGCACACAGAGTCCTACCAGTCCCGAAGGCCTGAAACGTGCTCAACAACGTCTAGGACAACAGCACCCACTCAAAGAAAAGATGAGCCCAGAGAAAGCCAAGAGCTTTGCTGCACTGGCTGAGCCCCGAGACAAGATCACTTTTGCTGACAAGATTGCCGGTGCCAAAAAAGAAGTTGACGAAATGCTAGGCGACGTGGCCGCTGAAGCAATGAAGCAAGCATTAGGTGGCAAGAAACAAGTTGTTGCCAGCGAAGACGATGATAACAATCCATTCACGTCCTGGAAAAAACCACGTGCTGACAAACCAAAAGTTGGCAGTGTCGAGCGAGGTCACAAGCACGATATTGAACACACCGCTACAGGTCGCAAAGTCACACGACGAGTAGACGATCAAGGCATGAGCGTTGGAAGTGAAACCGATGACGAAGGCAACAAGTTAGAGAAACGCGGTCGTGGACGTCCCAAAGGCGCACCCAAGGCTCCTGAGCGTGTAACAGCCAAGGCTACCAAGCACAAAGGTGGTCGTAAAATGGCCAAAGAAGGTGCTGATCATGGTCAAGCACAACAAATTTATGACGACCTTGCTGATATTCGTGCAGCGGCAAAGCAAGCACAGCGCGGCGGCGAATTCCCACAAGGTTTTGCTAGCCGGTTAGAGTCTGTGTTGTATGCAGCAATGACCCTGATTAAAAATCAACAATCAGGTGACGCACAAGTTAGAGAAGAAGAGCTTGACGAAAAAGCTGTAAGCAAAAAGCAACAAAAGTTCATGGGCATGGTCCATGCAACGCAAAAGGGCGAAAAAGCCCCGAGCAAAGAAGTTGCTAAAGTTGCCAAGAGCATGGGCAAGAAAGACGCAGAAGACTTTGCTGCTACCAAGCACAAAGGCTTGCCTGAGAAGGCTCCCAAGAAGAAAGAAAAAACTGAAGAAGCCGGCGGCTCGGGTACACCTACCGCAAGCAGTGGTTTCAGCTATGGCAAAGGCATCTATGACAGCATGAACCGCGATCTTGAAGAAATGATTGCTGAAAGCATGAGTCGCCTTGACGCTACGCTCAACGAAAGCATGAGTATTAACATGAGCAACAGCACCGAAGGCGGTAAAAGTTTGACCATTACTGCCAGTGACGATGATGCAGTCAAGTTAGCAGAACTGTTGAAAAATGCAGGTCTTGGCGGCAACGACAGCGAAGGCTATGGTGGCGGTGGCTATAAGTCAGCCTGCGGTTGCGGTCAACCAGGCTGCGGTTGCAGCGACGAAAAAGTAGACGAAGTTGATATGAATCAACCTGACTATCCTACCAACACTGAAGAAGGCAATGCATTAGAATACAGTGGCGGCTTGAATGGCCCCAAGTCAACAGGACAAAGCACAGTTCCTGTGTTGGCCAGTCAAGATGATCGTCAACACAGCTATGCTGAAGCCGAAGAAGATGCTATCAAACGCATGATGGAAATGGCCGGAATCAAAGAAGCCAAAAAAGTCGACGAAGATGATGTAGAAGAAGGCAACAAGTTTACTGGTAACTTAGCCAAGGCCCGTGCTGCTGGTAAAAAAGAAGCTGACCTCGACGGTGATGGTGACATGGAAAAAGTTCAAGAAAGCATTTTTGGTTTAACTAACCAATGGCGAGCATACAAAGGATAATATCATGAGTAAAATTCTTAAAGAATCAGTATTGACCACTGTGCCAGTGTTGAATCCACATGCTCCAGCACCACAAACAGGACGTCAAACACCTGTGGAAATACCAGGCGTGCTGTACCAAACTCGTGAGTTGTACCAACCTGTGGTGTCACAACCCAACAAGGATGCCAAATAATGCCAGCCAATGTATACACCAGTTTGGCCAATGCTGTGGTCTACACTGACAAGCTGCAAATTTCCACAGCAGCCAATGCTGTAACTTATCAGTCGTTTGCAGTGTCGCTGGGTAGTGCTGCGGCAGCAGGCAACATTTATAGTGCACCAATCGCCATACCTGCAAACACTGTGTTTGAAGTGTATGCTGGCGCAGGCAATCGAGTCACTGTGACTGGAACACCTTTTACTGCACTAGAACTGGGCACAGCAAGCTCTGCTACAGCAGGTGTGATCGGCGCAGGCAGCTAATGCGAGCACAAGAGTTTATCACTGAGCGAGACGGCAAGATTGGAAAACGTCGTCAAGCTGCCACTGTAGGGTTGACCCTGTTCAGTGACGGCGAACGTGCCAACAGTGACTACACTCTGAATCGTGTGATGATGGCAGTGGCCATGGCTGACGGATCAGGCGATATACTGGATATGGATGAAAAAAGTTGGATAGGAAAAAAACGTGGTGCCTATCCATACACCAGAGTTGAACACGACATGCTGAAACAGGCATTCAAAGCAGCTGGTGCTGAATATACCGACCTAAATTCAGGCGACCTTGACAGTGAAGAACTAGCTAGTACCAACACTCAAAGCCCCGTGCAAGGCTTCAAAGGCTACTGATGCGAGCACGTGAATTCGTCACTGAGCAGGCTGACTTGCCCCCAGAAACCAAAGAACCCATGAAGAACACATTTGTGCTTCCCGGGCTGAGTGCGTCAGACCCGTATAAAAACTATCGTTTTGGTGTTGCAATGGCTCGTGCCAGAAGCGATCAAGCAGCAGACGATGTGAATGAATTTCGCCCAGAGTGGTCAGCAGAAACTGCCTTTGGCGAACATGCTGTGATTGTGGGTTTCAACAACAATGTTGATCCTGTGATTGATGCCGCATTAAAAATGACCAAGACGCCTGGCGGCAAAAAGCCAGTGAGCACAGCAGCCAGTGAAGAACCCAACTTCGTGGCAACTAAAAGTCCTTTAAACAGCTTTAAAGGATACAAATAATGGCAATCCCAGACCCAACTCAAGTAGCACCGTGGTATCTACGGAATATCAATCAAGCCCTGGAGCTTGACGAAGCGACTGGCAATGTTTTTATCAGAACAAATGCAGCCATTATTGGCAACGTGTCGGTGGGCAACGTTGCTATTGGATCAATAGGAAATATTGATCTTACAGGCAACACCATGCCAGTCACTGTAGAATCTGGCAATGTCACAGTGTACCAAGGCACTAGTCCTTGGGTAGTCACAGGCAATGTCAACGCCGCAGTTACTGGCAACGTGGTTTCTACTCTCAGTGGCAATCTTGCTGGAATCACAGCCAATGTCACAGTGGTAGATGGTGGCGGATCAATCACAGTGGATGGTAATGTCAACGCCAATATCACTGGTGGAAATGTCAACGCCATAATCACTGGAACCAATCTTGATGCGTTTGGTCGCATGCGTGTAAGCGAACCCTACACCTTGTTTGATAGCCAGAACATGTACATCAATGGTGGGCAGTTCAGCAATGTCACGGCCACTGGCGGCACTTACACTTATGTAGCCAATGAAAGCTCACACAACATGGCAGTGACTGCTGCCAATGGTTCAAGTGTGATCACACAAGCAAGATTTACACAGGCCTATCAGCCGGGCAAGAGCCTGTTGTTCATGGGTTCGTTTTGTTTTGCTGATCGTGCTGTGGGTTGTCGCCAGCGTGTGGGCTATTTCACAGACAAGAATGGTGTGTATTTTGAAGCAGATGGCGAAGATCTTTACTTGGTCATCCGCAGCAGCACCACTGGTGTTGTGGTAGAAGAACGCATAGCACAAACAGCCTGGAACGGCGACACATTGAAAACAGGTGCCGCCCCCAACCCATCTGGCATCAACCTCAACCCTGAACTCACACAAATATTCTGGTGTGACATTGAGTGGTTGGGTGTGGGCAACGTGCGAGCAGGATTTGTCATCAATGGCGAATTTATTGTGTGTCATCGATTCCAGCATGCTAACCAAGCTGGTAATACCACAGTGTACATGACTTCGGCCACGCTGAATCCCAGATACGAAATAACCAACACTGCCAACACCGCTGGTTCAAGAACCATGAAGCAGATCTGCTCAACTGTGATCAGTGAAGGTGGGTTTAGTCCCAGCACCAAGGTCCAGTATGTGACCAACAATACCAGTATAACTAGAATATCTTCAGCCAACACACTTGTGTCTTTGGCTAGCATCAGGCTCAATCCTGCCTATCCTGATGCTGTGGTGCTGCCC
>Ga0315909_10003429_pt1 | contig 19317 bp, 15 predicted proteins | sample LakEriMetagenome_11_FD_203527 | JGI IMG/M metagenome (GOLD analysis project Ga0315909, IMG submission 203527) | Freshwater fungal communities from buoy surface, Lake Erie, Ohio, United States - Buoy 2 MA125 | ecosystem: Environmental > Aquatic > Freshwater > Lake | place: USA: Lake Erie, Ohio... | reverse complement strand
GCCAGAGTTCGCGGTCTCCGTCCCCCTGAGTGGCGCTGAAGTAGAGCCAGTCGCCAAGGGCGGTGAAGCCGCCTGGGTCGGAGCTGCCCGTTCCCCCCGTTGTGTTGATGTCGGCAAAGAGCACCGTGGTCGTTCCGTTCGTGCGCCAGAGTTCGCTTCCTTCAGTGGCGTCGGCAGCTGCGAAGTAGAGCCACTCGCCAAAGGCGGTGAATCCATACGGGCTTGATGCAGAGCCAAATGCCAGATTGATGTCGGCAACCATGGTTGTGCTGGTGCCATTTGTGCGCCAGAGTTCGTAGCCATTCACGCCGTCGTCTGCGCCAAAATACAAATAATCACCAAGGCGGCCCTTACCCCAAAGCGCCATCGAGCTATCGACCCCCGGCCGAATCGTGTCAACCACCGTAATTGCCGGGAAGCTAGCGCCGCGCGCTGGAATCGCCGCAACGAGCAGCAAGGCGAGTGCAAGAGTCAGTGAGTGCTTGGCGGGCATCGTGTTTCTCCTACTGCCTATCGATTTGTGCGCAGTCGCAGCGAAAGTGAAGCGGCAGCGGTGAGGGCCGCCCCCATGATCAACATAAACGGCAGCCCAGAGCCATCGCGATTCGTGCTCGGAAGCAGCGGGTCAAAGAAAGCGACCTCGTAGCCGTATTCGGCATTGCCCATGTACGTAAAGGCGCGGTCACCCAGGAAGACAATCGGCGTGTAGCACTCACAGCCGGCGTATGGGCTCGTGCCCGTTGTTGTTACCGCTTCCACTGTGCTCGCGGCGGTGCCAATTGTTTGGAACAGCGTCCAGGTCGAACCGCTGTATGCGTTAAAGAAGATGGCTCCGTCGTACCCAACGAAGCCAAACGGATAGGCACCATTTGCTCCCGGCAAAACATCAATCACCATTTCCGTCGTTGTGCCGTTCGTGCGCCAGAGTTCATAGCCCGTCGCTTCGGTCGTTGCGGTGAAGTAGAGCCAGTCACCGATTGCGGTGAGCTGCTGGGGGCTCGACGAAACTGCACCTGGGTAGATGTCCGAAACGAGCTGGAGCCCATCGGCTTCGCTTAGGCTCCAGAGTTCGTAACCGGTCGCTTCGGTGAGTGCGGTGAAATACACCGTTGCGTTGACCTCTGTGAACTGGCTCGGAGAACTACTGTTGACACCCTCGTAAATGTCTAAAAGTTCTAGGTCTACTCCGTCTGTCGCATAAAGCTCCAGGCCAGCGGTAGGCGATTCGGCGCTAAAGAGAAGGATGTCGTTCGCAGTAAAAGCGAACAACTCTTGTGGGTTGGATCCTTGACCAGGCGTCTCGTTGATGTTGGCCGCCATTGTTGCACCAGTGCCGTTGCTCTTCCACAGCTCGTACCCGTCTGTGCCGTTATCTGCATTGAAGTACACGTATGAGCCGAGCTTCGTGAACCCAGCTGGGTTTGAGCTTCCAGTTGGATTGATGTTCGCAACCTGCGCAGGTGCTCCGGTGCTGGTCGTCATCCAAGGCTCAACGCCGTCCGTAGAAACTGCGCTAAACCAAAGTTGATCTCCCAATACGCGGGGATATTCCACATTCTCAATCGTAGGAGCGGTAGTAACCTCCTCGCATCCATCAATCGCACCGTTTGTGCGATACAGGGCATTGCGGGCTATTCCAGGATCCGCGGAGAAGTAGAGCCAATCACCAAGGACAGTCAGGTTGTACGGGCTTGAACCAAACCCTGGTGCGGTAAACAGGTCACACACGAGTTCAGTCCCAGTGTGGGTGGCGTCGGGTGCACCGTCGGTACGCCACAGCTCTCGTCCGTGTGTTCCGTCGTCGGCTGCAAAGAAGATCTTGCCCGCAAACAAAACAAGGTCGCCAGGGCTCGAACTGTCGGCCATTGGCCGAAGGTCGATCAGCTGAATGGTTGGCGGCGTTACTCCGCGCACCGGAATTGCCGCAACAAGCAGCAGGGCGAGGGCAAGGGTCAGTGAGCGCTTGGCGGGCATGGGCAGGGCTCCAGTCAACTGGCCGCACAGCGGCGGCGTTGACCGAACCTTACACGAGCCCCAGTCCCTCAACCCCCGCTTCGGCTAGGCAATCAGGGCCTTCATTGCGCGCGTTGGAGACGAGGCGCGAGACGCGGCGCGGCGTTAAAAAATCTTCAGGCGCCGGGCCAAGCAACCCAGCAACATCATCGAGGTGCGTGCCAGTGTCGAGCCAGGCGGCGCGTGCGGCCTCGTCGCGCAGCATCACCGGCATGCGGTCGTGAATGCGCCGCACCACGTTGTTCGCCTGCGTCGTTATAAGGGAGAAGGTGGTGACCCCCTCGTGCTCGGTGGCGATGCCGCCCAGGGCGAAACGTCCGCCCGCACTCGGCAGATACGCCCACGGTTGCTTCGGCTCGCGCTTGCCAATAGGTCGCCCGAGCTCGGCCAAGTGTTCGGGGTTCTCCCACTCATAGAAGGCGTCGATCGGCACCAGCACCCGCTCCGTGCGGAAGGCATCCCTAAAGGATGGGAGCGTCGCCACCGTCTCGGCCCGAGCGTTGAAGAGCCCTGATACGCGCGTGGTACGTGCCTTCTGCCAATGCGGGATCAGACCCCAGCTGCCGTACCCCAACTGGCGCCCCTCACCGCGCTCCCCCTTAGATGGAGTGATGACGAGCGCCCGGCTCGAAGGAGCCATGTTCCAGCGCGGATACCACCCCGCACGTATCAGCGACGTATCGCCAGGCGCTGGCGTGCTCAGGCTCTCGCGCAGCGCAACACTGAGATCAGCGCCGAACTCCCGGGCGATCTCTTCGGGCGAGGTGGCTTGAACGATGCGGCCGCACATGCGGGGAGGATAGCGGGCGGAAACCTAATCCAGGCGAACCCTAAAACTCCCCTGCGATAGGTAGTGCATTTAACTCCGCGCGCGCTTCATGCCACGAAGGGAAGTGCTTATCAAGCAGCATACGAAACTCATCGCTGTGCGTAGGAGCAAGCAAATGAAGGATTTCGTGCACAACGATGTACTCAAGGAGTTCTTTCGGCTTCTTCACTAATTCCGAGTTTATTCGGATGCGGCGGTGCTTTCGATTGCAGCTGCCCCATTTAGTCTTCATCTGTTGAATAGCGTATGAAGCAACTTTCACGCTCAACTTCTTTTCCCACTTCGCAACGAGTCGAGGGATCGCTTCATGGAGGAGTGAACGGTGCCAAGCACGCATCACTGCGTCACGCTTGTCTCGAGTACTACCGGGGCGCACAGTTAGGGTGATTGTTGAATGGCCCACAGTAACTCCAGGTTGCGTGTCCCCCTCTACTACTTTGAGAAGGTACCTCTTGCCCCAGAGCATGTGGCTCTCGCGTGACACGTACTGGCGTGGAGTTTCACGCCGTTGTGCCGCAAGCTGGAGCTGCTTAGAGCGAATCCAGTTCAGCTTGCTCGCGGCAAAGGCCCGCACGGCCTCCTTTCGCGTGCCCACTGGGGCAACAATCGTCACGCGCCCTAGTGGGGGGTGGACCGAGAGATGGACATTCTTAACGTCCTTAAACTGGACTGTGATCTCTAAATCGCCGAGTTGAAGTACTTCTGTCACTTATACCCTTGGTAATTCCTAAGGAGTTCAAACACCGCCGTCGTTTTGGGCCGGTCAAAATTCAGCAACGGGTACAGAACATTTTTGACGAGCGACTCTTTTGGCTGGTCTCCACGCCATCCGGCAGGTGCGTTTTCCCTCATTGCAAGATCGATTGAGATCGCCAGCGCCAGGTAACCTGTTGTCAATGCTCCACCAGGTTCAGCAATAGCGTGCGGTGCCCCAAGCACTTGCGGAAGGTTTCGGTAAAGAAACTGTGCGCCAGGTTTATCAATGATCTCGGGCGGTAGGTCGTGCCCAGTTGCCTTGCTCACAACTTGTTTGGCGAGTGCCTGTGCTTTTTGTAAGAACGCCTTGTACTCTTCAGTTGCCTCGCGACGTTGCGCGATAAGATCGTCTAGCAGTCGAGACATCTGCTCATAGAATTGTGGGTCCGTAAGACGCTCACGAATGATCAAGATGCGGATATTGTTGATGATTCCCTCAGCGATTGATTTTTTGCTCAGTCGGCCTTTCTTGTTGATCTGCTCAACCGCTTCAGCGATACCGAGCTTGACGATCAATTCCGCGAGGGATAGCTCCCCGATGCCACCGAGCTCAGCCGCCGGATCGGCTTGAATATACGTATTGATAAGGTGGCGCATGTCTGCCTCATACGGCTTAATGTCTAGCTCCTCACCGGAGTGCCGTTTGATTGCTCCGCGGTTGTCTACGTGCAACTCAACCTCGTGGCGAGTCTGCTCTGCGCCTGCCTCCGTGTATCCAGCCTCGCTCAGGTGTGGAGCCATCTCCGCATAGGAGCGTGTCAATAGAGAAACCGCCTTGTAGTAGCTCATCCGCAGAACCTCTGTGTCGGCAAGCGCTTCGGGCTCGCTCGCAACTCCGCAGAAATAGTGCAGGTATTGCTCGAGCTCCTTAGGTGCCGCGATTGGCTCACAAATCTGTCGGACCGCTTCCACCGCGGCTTCTAGTTTGACTAGTCCTTCCGTAAGCCAATCCTTGATTTCTACGTTGTTGCTGCCACCAGTGCCAAGATCATCATCGAGATCGTCTGAACTATAGACAGCGATTGCGTCTTGCACCTTACCGAAGAGCTCCTTGTAATCAACAATGTGCCCGTAATCCTTATCTTCGCCGTCAAGCCGGTTGGTGCGACAAATGGCCTGGAATAGGGTGTGATCGCGAAGCTCATTATCAAGGTAGATATACGTACAACTTGGCGCATCAAATCCAGTCAGCAACTTGCTCACAACGATGAGGAGCTTCATATTTGACGGCTCTTCAATGAACAGCCGTTTTGCCTCTTGCTCGTACTGGGTTGTAGTTTGGTCTCGCCCAAGAACATGTTCGGTGTACGTATCAAATTTATACCGCTCATCGCCGGCTTCTGGTTCACGTGAGATCAGATTGTGGTTCGGCTCGTATGAAGTAATGATGCCGACTCGCTTGCCAAACTCATGCGATTGGAAGAGGCGATAGTAATGACAGGCATCGTAGATGCTCGATACCACTAGCAACGCTGTGCCGCGGTTGTTGTTGAGGCGTGGCTTTAGATCAAAGTCCTGGATGATGTTCGTGATGATTCGATTCTTGCGTTCGCCAGAGCTCATGAGCTTCTCCATCGTCGCCCATCGCTCGCGCAGCACTGCCTTCTGCGCGTTGTTAAGATTTTTTGTCTTAGCCTCAAACCATTGGTCGATGGCCGCCGGGTTGGTTAGTTCCTGAGGCACGTCACGCGCCTCGTACTTCAGATCAAGAATAACCCCGTCTTCAACACCTTCGTGGAACTTGTAGGTGTGGATATAGGTACCGAATACATCTCGTGTCATCTGCTTGTCTTGCCGCAGCAGCGGGGTACCAGTAAAGCCGATGAAGACCGCGCCGTTGAGCCATTTCTTCATCTGGCGGTTCATCGCTCCGCCTTGCGTTCGATGACACTCATCGACAAAGACATAAAAGCGCCCGTGGACTGCTGGGGACTCCCCTTCAGTCCACTTCGGATCAAACTTGTGAATCAAGGCACAAATCAGCCGGGGATTCGGCGCGCCAAGTTTCGCAACAAAGCTTGCACGAGAGGTGACCCTTGAAGCTCCCGACTCGAGGCCTCCAACGCCAGAGTTCTGCATGACACCCTCAATCTGGCGATCAAGTTCGTCTCGGTCAGTCACGACGAGTACACGCGCCTCAGCATCGTTCTCAAGCACCCACTTGGCCAACATCACCATAAGAATGCTTTTGCCGCTCCCTTGGGTGTGCCAAATGACGCCGCCTTCGGCTGACTTGATTCGAGTTCGGGCAGCCTTAAAACCTCGGTACTGGTGGGGCCGTGGGATCTTCTTCTGGCCCGCTTCAAAGATCACGCAGTTTCGGATCATGTCTAGGAGTTGCTCCTTGTCGCATAGCTCGGCGAGCGGTCGGTCGAGAATTGAGCCTGGTGCAAGCGCTGGCTCGGCACCCTTTTCGAGTTTCCAATCAACAAAGAACTGCTCAGGTGTGCCAGTCGTGCCATATCGCACTCCCTGTGAATCGCTACCGGCGATCAGGAGCTGCACGGTGCTAAAGAACGGCTTATTGAAAATCTCGTCTTGATTGGACCTCAGCTGCCGGACGCCATCACCGATTTCCACTGAAGCCCGCTTCAGCTCAATCACTACGATTGCCAATCCGTTGATGTAGAGGACCAGATCAGGCCTGCGCTCATAGCCCCCCTTAAGCGTGACCTCTTCAGCAACCGCAAAGTCGTTGCGCTCTGGGTGTTCCCAGTCAATCAAGTGGACCGTCTCGTGAGGCAGGGATTCACTGACCTTCACCTGCGCCCCATATCGAAGTAGCTGGTAGGTGCGGAGGTTCGCCTCAGTAAGGGAGATACCTGTGGTGTCCACCGCCTTGCGGAGTTCCTCTAGCGCGCGGGCCACATGACTTGACGAGTATCCGCGTGAGGCCAGGTTCGCTTGTAGATCTTCTGGCCGGACACAAAGATTGTTCAGCTGATCTGAGAGGTCACCAATGCGCCTATACCCAAGCCCGCCATCACCGACCGCACTGGTCAGCAAATTGACTACGCGGTTCTGCGTCTTTCGCTCAGATCGTGGATGCTCAGGCATGCAACACCTCGGGCTGAACTAGTCGAATTCTGCCCGACAGCAGCTCTTGCATCATTCCCTGCTTGACGGCTGCGGTTTTCGCGCGGTGCCGTTCCAGCCCTGCTAACTCTTCGTCCATCGCAGTCAACACAGATGCGATGGCGGTTTGCTCGAGGCGGGGTGGCAGCGTGCACAACACATCAGCCAAACCGGCGCTGCTAATGTGGACTACGGCGTCGCCTTGGCCTCGACTTGCTTTCTGCCGAGAGATTGGGCTGGTGTTGAGGTAATAGCCGAGAAACTCGGAGTTGCTGTGGGCAGGCCGCAAGATCACTATGTCGCCCCCTGCGAATGCCTTGATTTCGCTGACGAATGCAGCGCACTTACCTATCTCCTCTTTCGTCTCACCTGAGCCTGCAAACAAGATGTCTCCATGTTCCAATTGCACGGCGGTTTTAGCAACTGTGGGCGAAATCCAAGAGTAAAAGCCGCGAATCACATCGTTATGATGTGTGTAGAGTTCACCGTAGCGAACACAGGCAAGACTTCCAGTTCGGGTTTGGTCCTTGGTTACGCCGCTGCCTTTTATAAACTTACCCACATCTCCCAGCCGCTTCACCTCCCACTCGCCGTGGAACCCAGGAAGGCGGGTTTGGCCAGTAAGGAGTTGCTGCATGGTGGCCTGCTTGAGGTCACGCTTCTTGGCGATGAGCCGGTCCAGTCCACTCAGCAGCCCATCCACATCGCTCAACGCCTCCGCGATGGCGCGTTGTTCGGGGAAGGGTGGAAGTGTGACCTTGATGTTCTCAATTGTCTTGGCATTTAGGCTAGGCACACCTGAAGCCTCGTTGTATTTGCGCCAATGAATCATGTTGAACTTGTAGAACATAAACTTTGGGTGCCCGCCACGAAAGATTTCCGTGTAGAACAGTGTGTCTACGGTCCAGAAGGGAGACTCCACATATTGAGGTGAGTCAATAGTGCCCTTCCGGCCAATCAGAACAGAGGGCTGATCGTAGATGCAGGCATTAGTGCGCCCTATTTCCCCACCTGAAGCAAGTACGGAATACATTCCGTCTTGCGCGATGATGCCATGCTGACTCTTACCGTGGCGCACTTTGAGCACATCGCCTAACCGCTTCATCTCCCAATCTTTCGGAATGACGCCGACCTCGGTTTGTTTGTAGCCGGGCTTCACTTCCATGCCGCAATATTCAGGCATGGAGCGCCTCAGGCTGGCGCAGTCGAATCCTGCCCGACAGCAGCTCTTGCATCATTCCCTGCTTGAGGTCGCGGGTCTTTTCGCGGCGGGCTACCAGCGCCGCAAGTTCGGCATCCATCTCGGATAGGACGGCGGCGATGGCGGTTTGTTCGTCTAGAGGCGGAAAACGAACTTCGAATTTTTGAAGGGGTCCGCGAACAATCTGTGGAATGCCTGATCCGCTAACGAGCACTGTAAGATCAGCATGGCACAAGGCAAAATAAATGAAAGCGTGGTCAACATTCGGGGTTCCATCAAGATTTATAACCATCGCGTTCCCAGTAATCCAAGCTGGCCCATTTGTTCGGTTCACCGTTCCGCAATTACCTCTGCATGAAACAGTAATTTGCGGAGTCTCATGATTACTGCGTGAATACCACCCTACAACGCCATTTGCTCCGAAAACGGGATACCCGTCTGAAGTGAACGCCGATTGAGCAATCGTTTCCGGCTGATACAAGCGAGCAACATCACCCAGCGTCTTCACCTCCCACTCGCCGTGGAAGCCGGGGAGGCGGGTTTGGCCGGTAAGGAGTTGCTGCATGGTGGCCTGCTTGAGGTCACGCTTCTTGGCGATGAGCCGGTCCAGTCCACTCAGCAGCCCATCCACATCGCTCAACGCCTCCGCGATGGCGCGTTGTTCGGGGAAGGGTGGAAGAGCCAGCGACACTCCCAGAAGTGCGCCTTTTGAGATGTTGTACCGCGTGGAGCCTTGAGCGAGTGGCTTGACTAATTGACGACCCACTTGACTCCTATATAGGTATGCGAGAAAGAGTGGGCTAACCAATGCTCCATGTTGTAGGCGATATCCGAAGCAAAAGCTATTCAGGTACAAGCCTGCAACCTCTTGCGGTACGACAGCACAGAATGCAACTTCCTCAGGTGACTCTGATGAGCCGTTGAAAAGCAAGTCATTAAGGCGCACGGGATTCTGCGATTCTGACGCTTCAACGCGGACGTGCTCAAAGATGTCGCAATTGATCACCACGTTGGACATGACATTCATGAACGTCACATAGCGCGCGGCGCCTAATCCGAAATCTCGTTTTGTCTTGCCTGTCAGACCGCCATATGTTGTGCCATGCATCCCTAGGCTTGAAACATGCCACTCTTCCGGGATAACGCCTACGTCAGTCTGCTTGAATCCAGCCTTCACTTCAATGACGCCCCCATCTTCTTTAGGTGCTCAGCCACCCGATCGGAAAGCGTATCCACCTCCTCGGTGAGCTTCGGCAGCGGCGTGGCATAGCGATCGGCCAGCTCGCGAATGCGGCCAGTGAGAGTCTGTGAAACGCGGCTAAGCTCGCCCTGCACGGCTGCCGACAGCCGCGCCATCCACTTGTCGTCCACCACTAGCGTCTTAATCTCGGCCTCGGTCAGCACGGGGTATTTGGCGTAAGCGAGCGTGTCAAGCGCAGCGTCCTGATCCTTCACCGCGCGCTTGAGCGTTGTCTCTTGTTCAGACAGATCCAGCCAGCGCTTGAGCACGGCGGACTCATCCTTCGATTCCATGTCGCCCTTGACCTCTTTGAGGCGAGCGTTCACCTCGCCTTTGGCGATCTTGTCGAGCGAGCCGATGTAGCCGTCCTCACTCCCGTGCTCCTCTTCCAACTCGGCGAGTGCTGCAGTCGCTGTTTCCAGCTCGGCCTGCTTCGCCTCAAGTGCGGCGTGCTCTTTGGCGAAGTAGCGGGCCACAATGAGTGACTTGGGGATGAGGTCGCAAGCCCAGCCTTTGTCTTTGCTCTTCCCTTTCTTATCCGTCTCGACGATACGCGCCGGCACTGCGACCCAGCCGTCGGCGGCGACCAAATAAGCGTCATCCTGCATTGACTCGGCCCAGTAGTCCATCAGGTGCTGGTAGATGTCATACGGATCAAGCAGCGGTGCGTCGCGGAAAGCAGTCAGCAGAGTTTCGGCGATCGCCGCGATGAGCGCTTTCGGGTTGTCGCCTTTGCCGAATGTTTGCAGCTGCGGAGTTGTATTCGCCCTCCAGATCTCGAACATCTTTGTTGATTGCGCTTGAAAGGCAGAGAATTCAGCGTGTGTGAAAATCGCCTCCTTGATGTCCTTGGCTGACGGCACTAGTCGAAGGTATCCCTTTCTTGATCCCGTCTTGTCAAATGGCTCAAGGAGCTGAGTGTGAAGCGCCGGCATGATCTTCCAGTACTCGTCAAGTGCTGCGATATCGCGCTCTGGGATGCCGCCGCGCAGGTGTCCATCGATGTCCTGGAGATCCTCGGGCTCGCTGCTGTCGATGTACCGCGGAAGGTTCAGGTTAAAGTCGTTCTTGGGGTCCGCAATCTCTGAGACCGGCACTAGTCGTGCGTATCGCCGATCGGATCCATCTCGGCGCACGAACGTGTCCACGATCTTGTGCACGTCTTGTTCCCGCAAGCGGTTTTTTGGCCCATCTTTGATGAAGCCTTTGCTTGCATCAATCATGAAGATGTCAGTGCGCATATCTGCACCAGCCTTGTCGAGTACCAAGATGCAGGCTGGAATTCCCGTACCGTAGAAAAGGTTGGCTGGTAGCCCGATGATTCCCTTAAGGATTCCCGACTCCACAAGCTTCCTGCGAATAACCGCCTCAGCATTTCCGCGGAAGAGTGTGCCGTGCGGAAGGATGCACGCTGCCTTGCCCGTGCTCTTCATGCTCCGAATAATGTGCAACAGGAACGCGTAGTCACCCTGCTTCGCTGGTGGAATGCCCCACGCGAAACGCTGGTATGGGTCACGGTCCGGCGTCATTCCGACGGTCCAGGTCTTCACCGAGAACGGTGGGTTTGCGACCACGTAATCGTAGGTCCGTAGTCCTGCTCCGCCCTCGTCTTTAAACTTCGGATCTGAGAGTGTGTTCCCCTGCTCAATACGCGCGGTGGGGAAGTCATGAATGATCATGTTCATGCGGGCAAGGCCCGCGGTGGATACGTCCATCTCCTGGCCTTCAAGTGTGATCTGCTTGCCAGCCTGTGCCGCAATTTTCAACAGAAGCGAACCCGAGCCACAGGTTGGGTCATAAACGCGCGTTGCACCTACGGTGTTTTTTGGATTGACCTCAAGAACCTGCGCAATGATTCGGCTGACTTCAGAAGGTGTGTAGAACTGACCCTTGCTCTTCCCGCTCTCTGTCGCAAACAGACGCATCAGATACTCGTATGCATCACCCAAGATATCGTCGTTTTCTGCGCGGTTACCCGAGAAGTCAAGCTCAGGCTTCTGGAAGATCCCGATCAGGTTTGTGAGGCGATCGACCATTGCCTGCCCCTCACCGAGCTTGTTCGGGTCATTAAAGTCCGGGAAGTCCGAGCGGGCTAGCCGATCATTCGCCGAAATCAGCGGCTGAATAACCTGCGTGTTGATCTTATCCCCGATATCAGGCTTCCCCTTTAGCGCAACCATGTCCGAGTAGCTCGCACCCTTCGGGATGATTACCGGTGGTTCGAACTGTTTGCTATCTGCGTACTTGTCGCTGATGTACTTGATGAATAGCATGAAGAGGACGTAATCCTTGTACTGGCTTGCATCCATGCCGCCGCGCAGCTCGTCACACGAAGCCCAGAGCGATGCGTAAAGGTCTGATTTCTTAATTGCCATTTGCTACCTCGCTAGCTCTTGCCTTCTAGGGTTTGTTGGGTTGCGCGCAAGCCGGAGCAGGCGCGTCACTGATCTTCAGCATCCTCGCTGGCAATTGTCCACACGGGCTTCAATGGTAACTCTGCCCGTAACTCAGCCGAGAGACGATCATAGTTGCTAAAGAGTGCGGTCAGTAAGTCAGTTCGATCCCATAGCCGGACGTCAAAGAAGCTCTGCGCCAACTCTGCACGCACGTTTGACTTGAATCCATTCCAAGAGATGAAGAGTCCTTGCGTTGCGTTGAATTTTTTTACAGCCCCAAGCAGTTTGTCAACGGCCTCGCGCCCGACAACTGCACCTGTCTTAACCTCGACCACAAGCCGTGGCTCACCAAAGCCGAGTGCTCCGAGCCCAGCGACGATGTCGCTTCCGCCATCAGGGCCAACTGGACTTCTAGATGTTGTATATCCCTGCGCGCGGAGGATTCCCTCGACTAGTCTCTCCATTGCGTGGCCTGAAAATCTGGCCTCAATGAATCGCGCTACTTGATCATCTGCAAGCACCTGGAGGTCAGTTGATACCTGCTCATCTTGATCAGTGGCTGTCGTTATGGCTGCTGTGTGAGCGCTTTCGGCAGCCCAGTTTAGTTGCTTCATCTTTGCAATTCTTGTTTCCGCATTATTGCGCTGAATCCGGCAAATGGTCATAAACGCACCAAAGGCATACAGCAGATCCTGGTTGAAGTTAGAACGAGGAATTGCTTCGCGGCGCCACTCAATGGCCCGAGAGTGAAAGTATGGGGCATTCTTTGCGCCTTCATACTTGTAATCGCCCGTAATGGTGCCGACCATAATTCCAGCCTGTCGCTTGAGCGGCGTAATCACCGTATCGCCAATTTTCATTTCAAAAACGAATGGCCAAATCTGACTAGCCCAATTCCTGACCGTTCTGACCCCTCGATCGGGGTAGAAATCTTGCAGTTTCGTGGTGAAGGTTTGTCGGTCAGCAATTGAAGAGAGCTCCGCATTAACCTCAGACCATGTGAGGTAAGCCTTGCCGTCTGAAAGGAACTTGGCTTCGTCCTCCCCGTCTTTACCCGCCCTGATCAGCCAGACAGTCATGTGCCCTCCCTGCTTGGCGCCGCCTTTAGCGGTACGTGCGCCGTATCCCCGTAATGGTACGCGCTGAGGCTCCTTCAGAACTGTGCCAAGAGCCTGGCACGCCCGCAGAGCGGTCTAAATCCGCAGTTCAAGACCTCAGCCCGCGCCGTGCAGCTTTATGCCCTCGGACTCAGGACTGCCAAAGACTGAATTGAGCCTTTGAGGCGGTGACCATCTCTTCGTAGTCGGCCGAGGTGAAGCCGCGGGCGGCTCCCGTGCTGAGGAGAGCCTCGATGCCTTTCCACTTTTCATGCCCGCCCTCATTTTCGGTGCGCGGCGCCCAGATCTGTCGCTGCTGTGATTTAGCCGCCTTAATCGTGTTCTGGGTGCCCCCCTCTTCGCCCGTTTGAATCGGGATGACAATACGCGAGAGGCCCGATTGGATACGATCCCGGCGTGCAAACTCATATCGATCAGTAACTTTTCCAATCGGGTGCTCTCCAATGAGTGCGCCGCCTGACTCAACTATGTCAAAAGCAAGTTTACGGTTGCTCGCTGGGGCAACCTGGTCCAATGGCTGTGCCAATACCGCCGCGGTGTACCCGCCCGCCCTTAGGGCTGCCTCGTGCGCAACCGTGTCAATCCCGAGGGCAAGCCCACTAATGATTGCTACACCCTTTGAGGCCAGATGGGCGCTCAACCGTTCTGCAATAGAGCGGCCCATCTCGGTTGGTTGGCGGGTACCTACGACTGCTGCGCTCGCGATGCTAATGGGTTCTAGCTTCCCACGCCAATAGATGACCGGCGGTGCGTCAGGCGCTAAGGCCAACACGCCAGGGTATTCCCCATCATCAATCGCGGCGATCGAAATTCCCGCATCGAGGTGTGTTTCAATCAGTCGAGCTGCTGACGCTTCAAACGCTTCTACGCCAACTGTTTGCAGTGTTTCCCGTGCTGAACGACCCGCCGTTGCTGCACGGCCCATTCCATCAAGTACTTCATCTGGGGCTTCGCAGAGGGCATGCAAATCCTTAAATGTTCGGATCGTTGTGACTCGGTGCACAGGACCGAGTTGGTTCGTTTTAGGATGTTCAGCCAGAAGCCCAAGAGCAACCGCAAACAACTTCTTATCCATCGGCATACTTTACGGCTTTTCCTCGCCCGCAAGTAAACGAATACGGGTGATCATCTGGGAAAGCGGCTCAGGGCTGATCGGCGGCACGCCCAGAAAATGAAGGCCCGCAGCAATTGCAGCTGCCCGATCAATCTCAGCATCACCAATGTATACGCCAGAAGAGGCGTTTAGGGCCTTCATGCCGTGAAGCACTGGTGCAGCTGCTGGTTTGTGCGCTCGAGTGTCGTGGTACGCGGTCAGAACTTGAATGCTCAATCCGTGGTGCCCGATCACCTGCTCGGCATACATTCTTGGCGCACTTGTCACAATCCCGTGAGGGATTCCATCGCTCTGTAAGGCAGCGATTAGTTCCTGCGCGCCATCAATGATTGAGCTCAGGTGAAGTGACTGCCGCACTAGCGACCACTGCCGGCGGTCACGTAGTGGTTTTAGCTTCGCGGTGTCAATTAGGGTTTGATCTAAATCAAGTAGAACACAGAATGTCAAAACGGAAGATTCCTTGCCCAGGTTTTAGCGATGAAGAAACCAGAAACATGGGGCGTTGCATCAACGTCATCAGTTCCTGCACTCAACGCGTCATGTAGTAACTCGCGGCATGCGGCAAATGTTTCACCGCGTGTATAGACATCGTCAAATAGAATCACACGCGGGCCATCTGGATCAATTGACCACAATGTTTCCGCAAGATTGGGATCTTTAACTGATTGCAGAACTTGCATAGACGCCAAATGATCAGCGGCAGTTTTTTTCTGTTGGTGTGATGGGGTCTCCAGAGCAGTTGATCGATCCAGTAGGAATGGGCACAGGGTCAGCTTTTCTGTTCGCGTGACATCAAATTTTTGTGCCACTTTCCGGAGAAGTTGGTTCACGCCCTGGCTGCCAACACCCTCTTTGCTTGACGGCGCCGCAGCGGCGTAGCCCCGGAAGCTCGTTCGGTCTAACCAGAATGGCTCTGATTCAAACGATTCCTGAACGAGGGTTGCGATCGCAGAGATGGCTGGGGCCTCCGCTTCCTTGAAGTCGAGTACCAACCGATTGACGTATCGTTCGTCATCATTTTGAACGCCGCGTACGGGGATGTACCCGAACATTGCGTAGCAATCTGCCTCGGCAGGATAGAAAGGCGCTTCTGGGTTAATCCCCTCTAGGCTCGAGCTTCGGAAGCCTGGTTCTCGAAGCCTGAGTGCCCTAAGTCTGGGCAGATCCCAAGTTGACACTGAACACCTCCCTCAGAATCGACATCTCGCGCCTTACACGCTTTCTGTGAATGTGTTTCGCAATTTAGCGCTTGCTGCTGGCCTGAGTCAAGGTCATACCCTGGCCTTTTCGGACCCCTTGCGGAATGTCCGTCAGCATTGATGGGCCGCTCATCAGTACGCGGTGATGGCGAGAAACAACCCAATGACATCTGCAGAAGGCTTTTTGTGGCGCAATAGCTGTTTACAGGCTTCAAATGTCGCCCCGGTTGTATAAACATCGTCCATCAACACGAATCTCTCCTGTTCGGGCCCGGCAGTTGCGTTGACACGTGTTGTGCGCAAATGCTCCTGAATAGACTTCCTCTTTATTCGTGATGGCTCTGGTAGCGAGATATATCGCTCCAGGGTGGTCGTGGCGGAGTATGTGAATGGGTGGTCAGGATCAAGAAGCTCCGCAAGCACCGAGTCAAGATGTTGGGCGAGCCGATCAGTTGCGGGTTTCCCAACGCCCGCCAGATGACCTGGTATTGCAACCAGTTCCCTGCCGAACCAACCGGCGCCTCCCATTCCCTCTCTATCACCCGCAGTGTGCGCCCACTTTTCTCCTTCTGGGTCTGTTGGCGCTGGTAAGGCATGGGATTTCCAAGAGCCTTGGATGAGCTCCTCGAGAGACGATTTAGCAATCGCGCTCACCACTTCTACTGCTGCAGCACTATTGTCTTTGAACGCAAAGATTAATGAATTGACGTATTCGTGATCGGGATTTCCCCGTGCTAACTCAGCTTTTGTGTAATTGAATAAGGCGAATCCATCAAACCGAGGACCTCGTTCATCAGCATCCTTTGTGCGGAACCAGGGAAAATCGCGGAGTAAAGAGTTCAGCCGCTCAATGTCCCACACGTCTTTCAACTCCTAAGCCCTTCCTGCCTATAGGCATCATTGGTCATCAGCGGTGGTGCAGACAGCATCATTTAACTAACTTGCTTAGCTTCACTCTGGGCCATGCGCACCAAGAGGCTCCGCAGCCCGTCGCGCAAGGCCGATTTACTTGAGTTATTGATGACTACACTGGGCTTGCCGTGCCGCTGCACAGCGGTCTTCGCCTGTTCAACGATCATGTGTCCAGCGGGCTTCACAATAATCACCACGCCTGCACACTTCGGCGAAGCGACGCGGTCGTCAACCTCGCCTGTCTTGAGCGGCTGCGAGTAGTCCTTAACAATCCAATCGCCCCATGTTGGTACTGGCGGATGGAACTCGTTGAAAGCGTTGATGAGATCTTTTGTGTAACTTCCGCCGACTAGAAGGATGAACTTCTCTTCTGGGACAATTCGCTCCTTAACAAACCTCTTTGCGATCGCGGTCTGCTCACTTTCAACGCGTGCCTCCTTGTAGCGCTGTGTGTGAGGCGCTCGAGCCGCTGCGATTCGATCTGCCGATGCACTGAAGTTATCGCGCAAGTCAGCGAAGAGAATTGCCCAGCGCCGAAGCAAAGCTTCGTCATGTGATGCTGCCTCTGTTGACGGTGTAGCTTCGTGCATTGCAACAAGCGAATCAATTCCTGTTGCGACACTCTGTGCGGCTTTTTCTGTCGGTTGGTGGTCATCTGCGTAGCGCTTACACAGCGCGCGAAGATATCGGCCACGTCGCCCTTCGTCGTCGATCCTCGAGGCAAGCAACGCTGCGGCCTCAAGGTCAGCTCCAGATTCGGCGCGGTTGATCACGGACTTCGCCGCGGTGTCGTCTGCGACTACTACGGCGCTGACGGCCTTGTCGTGGACGACATCGTACGACCGCACCACGCCGCACTTAAGGGCCTCGTCAAGAATCCGACCCGCCGCGATCGGCGCTAGGGCTAGCCCGACGCGAATCACTCGAAATGTCAGTGCCTTTCGTGAACCCAGTTCTCCTGTGGTTGCCGCAATTCGGGCAACGAGTTCAATGCCAAGGTCGACAATGGCTATGTGGTCGTTGCTGGGATTCTTTCCGGCGGCGGTACAGATCGCCTCGTAGGCGCTCACTGAGACACCACGGTCTTGAGTAGCGCGAATCGCCGAGATCAGCTGCCCCTTCGCTCTCTGCGAGAGTGGGAACGCGCGTCCGACGGCGTTGCCGATCGCTTTCGGGGGAACTGGGGTTCCGGCGAGCGCCTCGGCCAGAAGATCAATGGCCTGCTGCGGGGTCAGCTCGGCACCGCTGACGCCGTGTTCAATCAGCGCACCTCGATCGCCCCGAGCCAGGCTCAACCGGGCCCGTTGGGTGCGAACGAATTCACCGTCGGCGAGTTCCGCCTCTTCCAGCACGGCGAGCACGCTCAGCGCAAGGCCAGGGTCGTGCTCGAGCAGCTCAATGAGGCGGGCGGGCACATCAACCTTAGGTACGGGTGTGTTTGGGCTGGTATCTGGCTGGCGGTGCGCCATGAATCACCCCCCTCGATGTGTTGGCAAGGGTGTGATTCTGCCTCAGTTTCGTGCCACCATGCTGGCACGTTGCAACGGTAGGGTTGAAGCATTGAATCTGTAGCGAGGAGGCCCGATGGACCTGGACAGCGGCGAAATCTACTTCATTCGTGAACAGGCCGGTGGCGAATACACCGAGTTCACCAAGATCGGCAAGGTTGCCGAAAAGCCTGGCCGCAGCTCCCTAGACCGGGCAAAGGAGCACCAGACAGGCAACCCTCGCCCGCTCAAGCCGATTAAAGTCGTGCAGACCACCTTTGTCTCCGTAGTTGAGAACATCCTGCACCGCGAGTTTGCCCCGAAGCGCATCCTGCCCGGTGAGTGGTTCATCTTGAACGATGCAGAGATCGCGCACGCGATCGCTCGCTGCGGCGAGCTTTCCGCAGCCAATGCGCAACTCATCCCCCTGTTTGAACAGGCTGAATCACTGAAACCGAAGGCTTCCAGCGCTGACGTCGCTCCAGCGAACGAAGAAGCCGCTAAATGGGCAAAGGCGTATCGGCGTGCCCGTCACGGGCTCAAACTGTTTGGCGAAGCCAAGCAGAGGTTCCAGGACTATCTGGTTGAGGCAAACTCTCGTGATGTTGACGTGACTGACTTCGTCGAGATCACCCAAGCTTCCGGACGACGGTCGTACCGTGAACTCTTTGAGCAGAACTATCCCGAACTAGTTGCAAAGTACACATCCACGATGACAGAAGTGTCTGGGGTGGTCACGGTCAAATCTGTTCGGAATGAGATCTTCTCGCCAGACGAGGAGCTCGCCGATGTCGTTACGCTTACTGACTCACTGACGCAATCAATCAATGATTCCCCCTATCGGCGTGAAGAGATTGTCAATATGCATGCGTTGTATCTCTCACTGCTCTCGGTAGAGCCGCTGCTCGAGAAGCATAAAGAGGTTGCTAAGGCACACCTCATGCTGCTCTGTGGCGAGAGCGCCGGCATTGAGGAGCTGTGTGCGTGGCGTCGTGAGCCTAAAGACGTGATCAAGATTGACTGGGATGCAATCAAGGCTACGCATCCAGCAGAGGTTGCTGCGTGCACCACATTTGGCAACCCCACACCACGGGTACGCATCAAGCGAGGTCCCGGCTATGGATACGCAGATGAGGAGAGCTAAGGATATGAACACGATTGACATGGCTGATCTTCAGCGTCGTGTCGAAGAAAACGTGGCTGCGCTCTATGCGGGCGAGGACTTGCCGCATCAGCTCACCGAAGAGGAATCGCTTGCGCTCAGGCCAAAGCGCTCTCCTGGCTTTGGTGTTCAGCCTGATGGTCAGATTCGTCACTGCGGTAACGCCTTAATGGATAAGACCAAACTGGAGATTGATCTTTGGAACGACGCGATGCGGATTGAGGCAGGCTTTGCGCCAAAAAACTCGCCTGAAGAGATCCAGAAAATGATGCGTGCCGAGGCTCATCTCCAGCAAAAGGCGAAGGAAGCCTCTGACCGTCAGTCCTTCAGGGCTAGAGTATTGATCTTGGCTGTCGCGCTCATTGTGTTCTGGTGGCTCTTCGTTCGCTAAATCTTCGCGATAGACAGATCCGTGTCGGATGCCAACCATGCCAAGGTGTTGGCACAGTTCCCCCGCATACTTGTTGTGTTGACTCAACGTAGTTCCATCGGAGGGCATACACATGGCTGACATTGGTGACGATACGGAACTTGACACCGAAGACGGAGAGCTCAAGCCGTGGGAGCGACCGTTTGACGTGCGGCCGGGGGGCTCGGCGGCCGGACTTGACCTCAGCGGCATGGAGCTCGGGGGTGATCTCTCAGGCATCGACTTCCGCAAGGCGATCCTCGGTGGCTGGGACCCGGTTGACGAGGACGAAACCTACGGGCCGGGTGGCATCCCGGACATCCAGTACACCGACTTCAGCGGCGCCAATCTAACTGGCGCGAACTTCTCGGGGCAGGACCTAAGCGGCCTCCTGTTCGTCGGGGCC
>Ga0315909_10003425_pt1 | contig 19325 bp, 24 predicted proteins | sample LakEriMetagenome_11_FD_203527 | JGI IMG/M metagenome (GOLD analysis project Ga0315909, IMG submission 203527) | Freshwater fungal communities from buoy surface, Lake Erie, Ohio, United States - Buoy 2 MA125 | ecosystem: Environmental > Aquatic > Freshwater > Lake | place: USA: Lake Erie, Ohio... | reverse complement strand
GTATTGTCCTTATTAGTCCTGATCTTTGTGTAATCACAATGCCAGATTTCAGCTAATTGACCGGTAGCACTCCAAATCAACTCCAAATAATAACCTCCGAATAATTCTGCATCCAAAGATACTTTTCTTGTCAGATCGTTAAGGCTTTCCATGCGATTGACTTTCTCAATGAAATTCTCTGCCTCCTCGCTACCTTTCCAACCATTAGCAGAAATATAATGCACTTTGCTTTTTACAATCGCATTATGCTTTGCTGATTTATTGAAAAGATCAACTAAATAATTCGGGTAATCGTTACGATCTCCGTACTGGATATATCCTTCGCCTTTCTTTTCTTTAAATTCTGGTTGCCTTGCCTCTGCAAATGTCACTACTCTTAGATCCATTATTGTCTGATTTTGTAAGTGTCTGTTGTTGTATATTCTGTAAACTCAAAAGGCGTTCCGACTAATTCCATGATCCCTGATTCTAAAGCATTTAATCCAGCTGGATTAGTATTGCTTGTGCTTGTTTGCTCGTAAACAACATAATCATACTGACCATTTAATGCAGTCGAAAAATTAGTATTTGTAACAAAGCTGAACTCGTTGTACCTATCCTTGTACTGGCTTAGATCCGTATTGTTTAACCTCACAAATTTAATCTCTGTATTTGCGCTTCGATTCGTGAATACAAATAAATAATTAGGGTTAGTCAATAACTGCTTTTCAGTCAATGTCAATATTACTATTTGTGTTTGTCCCTTGGTTAACCTGATCATATATCACTAAATAGCAAAGTGATGTAAATTTTACAAAATAAAAAAACCGCTGACCATCACGATCAGCGGTTAACCTAAACACTACTATGAAAAATTAAGATCCTGGAGTTTCTAAAGCAGATGCAACAGTTCCAAGTACACTTGGTGCTAATGCTGGTTCAGAACCAGTAAAAGTTAATGTAAATCCACTTCTGTCGCCCTGAGCAGTTCCGGTTGAAGCTGCATTTGCAGTCATATCAATTCCTCTGGTTTTACCAAGGTACCAATATATTCCGTTACTATCTTTTGCAACTGCAACTAAAGAGTTTTGCGCTAATAAAAGCAACTCATTTCTTGTGTTAGTTTGTAGCTTGTTTAAAATGATCTGCAATTCTTGACCATAGAAAACAGTTCCGTTTGCAACAGAAGCAGTCATCGTTTGGTTAAACATCGAAGTATCTTTTACTAAAGCATATTTCCAAAAACGCTTACCAGAAGCCTTAGTCAAAGCAGTTATTACACCACTTGCTTCGGTTGTTGCGGTTACGTTTGCGGCTTCTGTGAAATATACTTCGACAATGCCTCCGAGGCTATCTCTGCAGTCTAAGCTATACCCTTGTGTTAATGCACACGCCATATCTTTCTTATTTAATTATTTAAAAAATACGGGGGTTTTACCCCCCATTATTATGCTAAGATAAACTTAACGATTTCGTCCGGGAAAGCTACGTTTACGCCCATTTTGAACTCAGATACAAAGCGAACCTGATCTGCTTCCTTTGCGTAGAAGATTTCAAATTTATCTTCTTCGTTTAGCAAGTCAGTTCCTAAGAATAGGTTGCTCAAACGCATTGCATAAACTTTGTTAGTTCCGTTCAATCCAGCTACTGCGATCACTTTGATCATTGTACCCGGTAAAACAAACTCGCTATCAGCTTTTACATCAATTGAGTAATGGAACTGGTTTGCGTTCTTTAATGCGATTGTGTAAGTTCTGAAAAGATCCTGACCGCAGAAGATAGTCATATCATCAGCAGCAACTACTTGTGCAGGAATTGCAGCATAAACACCATCAAAAATGCTGATTACATTCGCAGCAGTAATTGAAGATAAAGGTGCGCCAGAAATGTAAGTTGAAGCATTTGCAGCAACAACGCCAGAAGCAGCACCGATCAACTTCACTAAACCATCAAACTTGTTAAGGTTTACGTTTACTGAAGTAGTATCGCCTTGCCAAAGTGAAGTTTCCAACTGAGAAGCGATTGTTTTCGCTTTTTTATCAGCAAATTCTTGCTCGAAAGGAATTGAATCATACATTGAACCAGTAGGTAAAGCCTTCTGTAAATATTTAGCCTCTAAGTCTTTTGGACAAAGTGCCTCATTTACTTTGATTTTACCAACAGTCACAGTTCTCTGAGTGAAAGTTGTTGAACCAGATGCAGTAAATCCGCAGCTACCACCAGCTTGGAATATTGCGTCTGTGTCCATGATATTGATTGTTTCTGCGCTTTTCACGCCAATCATTACGTTTCCTGCGCTTTTAATCAAAGCGGCAGTCTTTGCGCCCAATACGGAATCAGTTACCAATAAGGCTTCGTTTTGCTCGGTATAAGCGGCTAATGCGTCTACGTTAAATGCCATCGTTTTTTAATTTTTATTGTTTAAAATTGCTTGTCTGTACTTATCTATTCTTTGTTCTTTTATGCTTTTTGTGTTCACAAATTCTGTGAAGCTACTTGGCTTCTTGATTGGATCCTCAGTCGGAGTGCTTGAAATTGCTTCAATCAATTCAGCTACCTGAGCAAATCCCTGCTTTACCTTGTTTTCAAGTTCAGCAATCTTTGCATCATTTGCTTCGATTAACTCAGCAATCTTTGCATTGAATGCCTCAGCCATTTCTTCTTCTTTCTTCTTATCGTAACCAGCCTCAACATCAACTTCTGGACTTGCCTCAACAACTTTAGTTTCGATTGCGGTAATCTTACCATTTTCATCCAAAGTGATTTCTGTTCCATCCATTAATTCGTGATCTCCAACTGGTGCCGGTTCGCCTTCTAAGGTAACCAAACCGCCAATCTCTAAAGCTGAAATTTCAACCTTAGTTCCATCCATCAAAGAATATTCTGCCATTTCAACCTTTGATTCTTCAACCATTGGTGCAACTTCAGCTTCAACTTCAATAGGCGCGATGTTGTCATCAAACAACGCCTTAATTTTTAAAATTGCCTCTTGTGGGTTCATACTTTTCTTTTATATAGTTAAAAATTGATTCTTTATCACTTAACTTGTGATAATATTTTCTTGATCGCATCCACTAATGATGTGACCTGATTTACTTCCTTTGGTTTGTAGCTGAATAATCCTTCAACACTAAATCCCATGATTTCGCCACTCTTTACTTTTGCCCAAGCCTCATCGTTTTCTACAATCATCGAACCGAACCAACTACCCTCTGGCGCATCTTCAAATCCTTTCATCGGCATGATCCCTCTGGATGAATCCGATATGAAACTTTCAAATAATGTAACGCCCTCGAATTGTTGCTTTGAATCGTGCATTAAATTCACGTTGCTTTGGAAACCTTTTTTGAAAAATTTCTGGACAATCTTAATAATAGTGTCCGCACTAAAAGCCACATAATAATCGCCATAAGTATTATCAGATCTAAAAATAGGCGTATCAGCCAACATAATAGCGCCAGATATGATCCTGCGATCTTCATTAGTGACTTCAAATTTTTGAGTTTTATTAAATGCGTTCCAATTCCTTTGTATTGCTGGTCGATCTACCAATGCGATAAAATCGACTTGTGAATCATCTTCAATGCTATCCGTAATGTCAAGCATATATATCGGGATTTCTGTATTCATGTTTATAAATAGCTTTTAATTAAAAATTTATCATTTATTCAAACCTTGCTCTGTTTTCAATCTCCTGCATCCTGCTCTGAGTATTCGTAATATCTGTTTCAACAACGTATGCTCTAACTATCGTATCCCCTGAGGCACGATCAACACCACCACCGCCACCACCGCCTAAATCTGGAGTACCCATTTGGTCAATAGTAGGCATCGAAGCTCCGCCACCCATCGAACTAACACCACCACCAGGAGAAGGTATGTCAATGAATCCAGGCTCTGACGATCCGCCAGGTACGGGAGGAGTTTTTACCGCCAAAATAGATTTAACATTTTTTAATCCAGCAACAACCGCCGCCGCCGCCGCAATACCTCCAAGCACCGGACCAACTACCGGAATACCAGCCAAAGATTTGAACGCCGCAGTCGCTGACATATAAGTGTCGATTGTAACCGCCGCAATAGCAGCCGCCTTTCCTGCAACTGTATGCTCTCCGATTGCTTTAGCTACGTTCTTTAACGTACTGCTGATTTTCTGTGCGTTTTCGGCTCTGGAACTTGCTTCTTTTTTACTCAGTTCAATTCTGCCCTCAGATAATTCCTTTTCAGTTTTGGTATATGCAACACTATCAATTTTACCTTCTTTAAATAACTTTCTGTTTAATGCTAAAGCATCATCTACGCCTTTTTTTCTGGCTGCAAAAGATAGGTTTTCATTGTTGGTAATATCTTTAAACCTTTCAAACTCCTTATCATTAGCTTCCTTTAAAAATTTGCTATCAATCGCCGCAACATCTGCACCATATTTACTCCTTAACGCCGCAACTAATAATCCTTTTTGTTGCTCAGTATAATCTGCATTGTTAAGGATTTTTTTAGTTTCCTCAAGCATTTTTTCATCCAAGGCTGCGATTTCCTTTTCTTTGCCTTCCTTAAATGCAGCAATACGCGCCTCTGATAAAGTAGCTTGTAAATCCTCCTCAAACTTTTTATCCTTCTGTAATTTATCCTCTTTTATTTTGTCATCAATCGCCTTTAGTTCTAACTGATAAGTCGCTTCACTTGCATTTTTTAACTCATTCTTGGTTTTTATATCAATCTTTAAAGCATTGATTTCAGCGATCCTGGCATTGTTATTTATCTCAGCTTGTTTCTTAGCCTTATCATCCTCAGAAGTAATTTCAGCCAATGCCTTTTGATTCTGCAAATCAAGCAACATTTTGTCCGCGTTCTTTTTATCCTCAATGGCTTGTTTGTTAGCTTCATCACGTTTTTTCTTAGCTTCCTCTGCGGCTTTTTTATCCTCCTCTGCGCTTTTCTTATTGTACTCCGCAGTTAATACTAATTGCTGAACTTTTAAATCCCTGAATTTTTTCTGTTCTTCATCCGTTAAAGTTCCTTTAACCTTACTGGCATTTCTTAGATCATTAAGTTCATTTTCATTTCTCTTTTTACTTAATTCATAAATCTCCTTTTCAGAACCGCCTTGCGCTTTTAAAACTTTGATTCTGTTTTCAATATCCTCATTTGCTCGTTTATTGGCAGCGGATAATTTATCCAGATTCCGTTCTGCCTCACTTGTTATTCCAACAAAGTCGGTAAACTGCTCAATTAATGCACCTACTCCTTTAGCTAAAGTTCCCAGCGGACTGTTCTTGATCCAGTTGCTGATTTTATCAAAGTTTGCAATCACTAATCCTAAACCAACTACCAAAGCGCCGATACCAGTCGCTATAATTGCGCCTCTGAGAATTTTAAAACCTACGCTTGTTTCTACTGTTGCAACACCGAAAGCCTTTTGAATAACCACCGCAGTTGCAGTTGCCCCATTATATAAAGCCTGAAAAGCAGTTGTTGATTTTATAACTGCGCCTAATTGCTTGAAGGAATCCACAGATTCTCCGACCGCTTGTAATCCCTGAGATAAAGCCATCGCCGCATTGACTTTCAATAAAGCCTTTTCGACATCCTTATTCTCATTTCCGAACAAAGCCATCGCACCCTGCAATGCGCTGAAACCTCCAGCAACTCCAGCCAATGAGGAAGCCACCGCCTTAAATTTAGCATCTGGATTGAACGCATCAGTTAAGGCTTTAGCATCGCCAATCCTATCCTTTAACTCAGCTGCACGTTTTGCCGCAGTAATAGCCTCGCGTGAAGTATCTCCAAACTTATCAGCCATCAAAGCCACGTTTGCAGTCGCTTCCCGAAGCTGGGTTCTTAATCCCTTAACTGTTTGATCGGTTGCCTCAAAAGCACTATCTAATTTCTTTACCTCCTGCGTTGCTTGTGCTGCATCGGTTGTTACTTTTATACCTATTATTTCCTCTGCCATCAGTTCGTATTGATTACTTTTAATAAATTAACAGTTGTTGTTTGGTAGTCCATCGGATTATATCCATCTACCTTGTTTAGTCTGAATAGCACTCCATTAATCCAAATGTATTTACTGAAATCTAAGTTGTAAATATCATTCGTAGATAAATAAACCTTGCAGGTTAGTAGCTTAGATTCCATATCCGTTACCTCTAATAAGTAAGGTAAATGATAGGTATTGAATAGATTATTTGTCGGGTACGTTGTAGCCGGGAACTGCAATTCCTTTGGAACTCCGAAATTAATATCAATAGTCGGCGTGACTGGATCATTCAAATGCCCTGCATATCCATAAGAAGTAATTGTTGCTAATGTACCGCCTCCATCTTGTTGAATTTTCCATTGTGTGACATCAGTAATTTTCTTAGCCATCAATATCCGTACTACGCTATCCATCGGATCCTCCTGAGTATTGTTATTAGATAGCTTATATATGTCAGTATGATATTTATCTTGCCCAGAATGTAATTTCAATACCGAAGGCGCAAAAATTATCTGAGTTGATAAAGTTTCTTTTACGAAATCAAACTCGGAATCATACAAATTATCTCCATAGCTTTGTCCGTACTTTTTAATATAATTATCATTGTAATAGTCCGTATCTGGCGTGTATTTGTAAGCATAGTACCTCGCATTTAATTGCGACATCGGTTTAATTGACATCGGCGCACCAGTATCAATCTTTTGTGACCAGTCCAGACTATTTGTAACCGCTGATCCGTAAAAATTAATGTAAGGCGAAATATTTATCTGCTTCTCGTTAATATTGTCCTGATAAACGTACATATTAAACATCTTGCAGATTGACAAAAAGAAATCTTTCTGAAATATTCCCTTTGGCAAATTCTCGTTAATTGATATCACACCATTGTAAGCCACATCAACTATCTGGGATGTGATCTGAGCAAGGTTTATACTTGCGCTTGATATTGTTACTATGTAAGTATTGGCAGTAACTGGAACACTTATTTCAATCCTAACTGTATTTGTGTTGGCTATGTTGCCGGTAAAATCAAAAGCAAAAGTGAAAGGATTATTTGCCGAAAACGTATTTTGCGTGAAAGCCTGAACTGCAACCCCAGCAATATACAAAGTCGCAGTAATTGATGATGCAGAATCCGTTTGATAAACACCAGTTACCGAAGCAATCGTTCTAACTGTTTTTGTTCCATCGGTATAAGTGAAAATACTTTTCCCAGCGTTCTCAGTCACATTTAATAAAACAGTAGTATCGAATCCAACATTCGCACTCCGAGCAGTCGGCGTATTGCTATTTAATAATACTTGCGAGATTGTTTTTGTTCCTAAAATAAAACGATCGTTTGTTCCTCTAATACCCTGGCTATTGTTTGGGATAATTAAAGTTTTGAAAAATGCAGTATCAAAGAAATCGCAATTCAGCGAATAAGTTGTACCCTCAAAAATCTTTTCAATGTACTCCTTAACGTACAACGCAGGTCTGAAAGTAGAAACGTGAAAATCATCTTTATTTGTTGAAACATCCCCATAATCAATCAGCGGATAAAAGTAACCCGAACCATTAACTGTATCCCAACTATTTTGAATACTCGTTACGTTCCAAGTATGATTATATTCGCTGAAATCCAAATCCTCCAAACGCCTATTCCCTAACTCAGTTATGAATCCGCCCAACTCGCCAAAAACTGCGCATTGGTATTCTGTGATTCCTTTGTTAGTGACCATTTCAAGAATCCTGATCACACCCTTAAAAATCTGAATCTTATCTATGTAAACCTCGCATTTAGCCGCTTGACTTGCAGTAAAATTCGTGTTCACGTTTGGCAAATCCATGTTATGTTCCTGCGACATCCCGATTTCAAAAGCAAAGCCAAAAATCTGGTTATTTCTGGCAGTCGCTGGGATTGAAATAGTCCTACTGAAGGAAGTATTCTTGCTTCCAAAATCCTTCACATCATCTACCGAATAGGTAAAATCCGTTCCGATATCCTTCAGCAAATCAATAAGTTGATCTTCAATATAGATTTCAGTTCTTATCATCTGAATTGGCTATTTAAGTATTTACCGATCTCAACCTCTAAATCAAAATTGAATAGCTTATCAGTAACCTTGTATTTGTACTGGTAATTCGTATTTCTAATCGTGACCGGGAAGAAAGCACCTTGCACTTCCATATAAACAATCGGAGAAGCTACCAACTGCGCCAACCAGGCATAATCCATATCATTAACCCAATCAGAGGTTAGCATATAGTAATCCGTATGCTGAATAGCAAAGTTGAACGTAGTTTCGTTGTATTTGTTATAAGCATCAATGTTGGTCATCTGACCGCCTGATAATTTGTAAGGATTTCTCCGGTACGAACTACGCTGGAACTCTGACCTCCGTTTATTTACTAATCGGAACGCCATCGTATCATAACCTCCCAATCGGTTAAGAAAATGCAAATTATATTGTCGGTATTTTGGATTGCAAACCTGCTTAAACTTTAAAGTTCTGGTAACTGCCGCACCTAAAGAGATATAAACATTGTAACCAAAGGTATTCTCTGTAATAACTGTGGATCCGATAAAAGCATTGATTGCCGCAGCTTGAAAATTAAACAAATTGAATTGCCCGGTCATGGTTATATCTCCGCTGACCGCAGTTCCTAAAGTTCCATCCTCATTAGTCGGTTGCACCCATAGCTTATAGGCACCAGAGGTAATCTTTAAAAACGTGATAAAGAATTGATCTCCGTATTCAATAGGGATTTCTGAACTATCCCTATCAGATAACCAGTCATCTGTATAGTTTTCAATCAAAAGGTTATCATAGTAATTTGATAGCACCAAAGGAATGTCGCCATTCTCCGTAAATATGTCCCCGAACAAAGGCGCGTAATAATTGTACGCTGAAAAATTACCTGAAGCTAAATTTGGAATAACTGCACCGCTGACTTCCTCCCCTATCTGGACTTGATAATCAACTTTAATCTTATCGTTTGATGCCATTAAAACAGTTGTTCCGGAAGGCTCAAAGTAATTACTGACATAGGCACGAACTACTGGCGAAGCATTGAACACTCCATAGCTACCATCTGCTGAAGGCGAAGGAAATATTTTGTTCCTGCTTACTTGTGCGCCATTAATGTAAAGATCATACACGAATTTAAAATTTGTAGTTCCGACATTATTCGAAGAAGCTACAAACCACAGATCCTCGTGCATACTCGGAAAGGTTGCCGGTTGACTATTTATTGTTATTGCCATTTTCTAATTTATTACCAATTTGCCTAATTTGAAGCTGAACATCGCCACCAAAAGCAGTTGCCATTGTTGCGAAAAAATCCTTATTAAATACTGTTTTAACTGCATTATCAAAATATGATGTTGTTTTTAATCCATCCCTTTTAATAGCCGAAGCAGTCGCATAAGCTATTGTTTTTAACGATGTAGCTTTATCTACGATCTGACTTAACTTTTTACTTTTGCGCTGTGTAGTGCTTAAATTCTTTTTCTGTGTTTCTGAGGTTGTTTTGGCTTTCCCTAATTTGTACCATTGTAAGATAGAGTTTGCCATTTTCTGATTCGGAAACGGAGTTTTGTAAGCATAAGGCGAATCAGATGAAACCCTTTTTGGTCTTGCATTTACACCTCCAACACCTCGCACTCCTTTGTTTACGAACTTGTAATAAACTGATGCCGGATTATCCTTGTCATAACCCAGATACATTTCATAATCGTTGCCAAACTTCCGAACCTTCGGAACTGCTAAATCGCCAATCTTACCTGAAGCAATGGAACCGCTTTTGCTTAGATTCTTTTGAACTTCATCATTGAACTGCTTACCATAAAACATAAGCATTTGTTCAGCAACTGGGTATTCAGTTGGATCAACTACATCAAATTGCTCTCCGATTGATTTTAAAAATCCATCCCTTAATAGTTTCGCTTGTGCTTTAGCTTCACTCATGCCTATAAATAGCCAAATCCATTTTTAATATCTAATAAAAAAAGCGACTATCTCAGCCGCTTGGTTTGTTCCAGATCATAAGCATTTTTAGATTTCAAATAAGCCATCACATTTAAGGCTTCAATAGTTTTCATTTCAAATGCTTCCGAATTTCTAATATTTTCGTGGTCGGCAATAAGTTTAACGGTATAATGCCATCCGTAGATTCGCATAAAAGCAACTGCACCGAATCCGCTTGTTCCTCTGTCATCCCCACCTTCATCATCTCCGCCTTCATATAATCCTGCGAAACCTCGATCCAGTTTCTGTAAACTTGATAAAAAAAAACCAGCGAGTGATATACGCTTATGAAATTTGCTTCCTGCATGTCCTGAGAATACTCCTCATGCTTACTCGCATCATACTTGTCATCCTTCCATTTGCCAAGCCAATTCTTCTTTTGAGGAATAATCATTGAAGCTGCTATCTTGTGCAGATTTGCAACAGTATCTTTGCTGAAAACCTTGCTTTCAATGTACCGCGCAAAAGGCATATTCTTTACATCGTAATTAATCCGGTACTGTTTGCCATTTGCTTTGATATAGTTTACTGGCTTACCTTCAATAGGCTCATCCAGAAACTCCAAATCTTTGCGCAACTCCTTTAAGTCTTTGATCCCTAAACTATCAATCTGATGCTCAGTCAATCCAGTTACGATAGTCAATAGCTTGACTTCCTTGTCTAATTCAGTCCAGTCTTTATCTGGATTTTGTAAAATAGGCATGATCTGTTGATACTGCCAAAGGGTTAAATCGTTCCATTTCATAGTGCAAATTTAAGCAAAGGCATAACGCCCTGATCCTCGTTTAAAATTAAAATTCTGCCAGGCTAAAGCTAAAGCAACCACGCAATCATCGTGAAAACCTGAAGGTGCTGAATACCTTACTCCGTTGGCAGTAAATTGATATTCAAAAATATCCAACTCATTTACAATCACGCCTTCCGGGAAACCAATCTTGCGCTGCTGGATTGCTTGTGCTAATCCTTCCATTAATTGCTGCTTTGATTGACTGGTAAACTTCAAGCCTTCAATGTTTATTCCTTCTCGCATTAAGTCCTCCAGTATCGGATCCCCAACTCCGGTGCTATCTACCAATATTGGCGCTGAAGGCAATCTCTTTATATTCTCTTTAGTGTTATGCCAGTCCATTTGAAAGCGATCAAAATAAGCCACATTCCCATTAGCATCCAGTCCGATTACAACAGTAAAATCCACAGACTTTGCTAAGTCAATCCCGTAGCTTACTATTTGTTGCGCTGATATTGGCTTTACACAATTCCTAATAAATGCACTCCCGAAAGGATTGGCACTATTCTCTGCTGGGTTCGCTAAATATTCCTGCTCAAATACAACCTCCGGGAGTTGCAATTTTGCATCCTCAATCTCTCTAATATTTATATAAGGGTTATCGTAGGTTGTAAACTTGAAGCTGCGCCAATCCGTTTCTCCGCCTTTCATAAACATTGAGTAAAAAAAGTTCTTACCTCTGGGAGTAGATAAAAAAACCGCCTTACCTTGATAATCTGTCAATGTTGGTCGAATACTATTCTGCCATCCGCTTTCAAGATCAGGAATAAATGCTGATTCATCCACGATCACTAAATGAAATTTGCGCCCTCTTAAATTGTCCAGCCTTTCGCCAGTATAAAACTCAATACTGCCCCCATTCGGGCAATAGATTTTTAGATCAGAGATATTGTTTTTAAAAGGTAAAGCCGATGTAAGTCTTTCAAAAAACACCTTTGCTAATTTATAAGTCGGCGTGATGTAGGCAACTTGACCGCCTTTTATCGCTTCTTTTATTCCCATGATCTGGGATAACTCAGACTTGCCAAACCTTCTGCCGCACATAACAACAATAAAACGCGCATCGCACTCTAATATCTGTTGCTGATTGATATGTGGTTTTGGCAGTTCTAACCTCATAAAATAGTTTTACCCTCTACAAATACAACCTCAATCCTTGAATCCTGCTGAATATCCATCTGCTCTTTAGGCTTTCCGTAAACTCTGGTTAACAACGTATCCATACTGTAAAGACTGCCATTTTTTAAACTTTTATTCATTGCATTGGCAATCGTTTTCTCTAAGATCGTAGCATCTGGATGATCATATACGCCTTTCAATTCTTGGATAGTCATTGACATCATTACCTGAATAGTATCGTTGATCTCGCCAAGTCTGTAACCCTGCTCTTTCAACAAAGTCACATACTTGCGATCCTTCCCTTTCGGGTTACCGCTTTGACCTTTTTTCCAAGGCGTTAAGTTTTGTAAATTTGCCATCTTCTTTATATTTTTTTATCGCCTATAACTTGGCGAGAATTATCTTTTGCTGCCGTTAATTTGTTATCCCAAAACATTTCACACTTACCATCTTTGATAGGTACAACGTTAAACCAAGATTGCCAGTGTGACATTTCTGCGGTATGTCTATAACACTCATGTTTCATATCGCATCCAACTCCCGAACACATTGTAATATCTGCCATTCCCTAATAAATAGTGTATAATTTACTCCAAGTTGTCGGCAGAGATAAATCCCGAACTTTGAAATAGCCTTTAAGTTCAAAAAATAAATCCCATTCTGCTTGTGTTTTTATATTGATATGTCCCCAAGGGATATCGTTGTCTGTTTTCTCGGATGTGGAACTGAATAAAACATATTTAGGCGCAATGATATTAAACAAAGAATCCAATTCCTTGTCTGTCATGTGTTCCGCAGTTTCAATAAAGTGCAGCAAGTCGGTTGTAATAGGATTTTTTAGTATGTGAATATGAGGTACTTGCTCTTTCATGTAATCCCTATGCGCTTTAAATACCTCAAACGCTTTTATATCATACCCTGCCAGATAGTAAGCATCGGCATAAACTCCAGTCCCTGCACCATAATCCAATACTGTTTTAATTTCTAAGTCTTTAATCTGCTCAACAGTTAATCGTGCTAATTCTTTAAAATCAGGATTGTGCATTCCGATTCCGTTCTCTAATTCTGTTGCTAAAAATTCTTTGTCTGACATCATATTAGTGTTTCTTTTGGTAAAAATTGAGTACAATTTGTATGCCCGGCAGCTTGGCTCATTCTGTAATCTCTGCCTAATCCCTGAACTACTGCCATAAAACTGGACTGGTTTCCGCTGACATATTTTGCACCAGCTAATAATTGCGCCAGTTCTAAATAATCCCTAATCTCATACCTTTCAATCAAATGCTTGTAAGGCTCATACTGCGATTCAAAACCAATAAAATAAACCTTATCGGAATTATCCTTTAAAAAGTTTATCTCTGCAACCCAGTCCGTATAGTCATTTCGATATCGTTCAGTTACATTAATGAAGCTATAATCTGTGATTATCGGCATAACCTTTAACCAGCCTTGCTTCCAAGTTTCATCTATAATCTGGAAACTCTGCAAATGCAGCTGAACTAAATGAGTTAAATGCAAATGATCATTATTTCTGAATTTATCTAAATCATAAACTGTACCAGAAAGTTCCCTTCCTTTTTTAACCTCGTGAATATACTCCTGCGATTCCAACAATGGCAGAACTGTATTGTACAAATCATCTGGTAAATTTACATTGAAAATACCTCCGCCTAATGCCTTAATCGTAGGCATAGCATAGATCACATCTCCAGTTGCGCCGCTATGGTAAAAGTTGTTCATTTGTCTATTTCTGAAAGTTTTCTCTGCGCCCAAGCAATACCCTCATCGCCTCCCCATGCTAACCACATCAATGCACCGCAATCTTCTTTAGGATCTCCTTTTGAGTTTTCACGATGCCTCTCAAAACTTGACATTCTGGCAATCGTTTCTCTGCTGATGTTTTCGCCTTTAGCAATCTGATTTGCCCTTGTCCATCCGACTAAAGTTCCGCAACCTTTATCGTTTTCCTTCTTGATATTTAAGGCTCTTCTGGCATTAGCTTTCGCCGCCTCTGGATAGTCATTGTAACTATCAACCATTGAAACTCTGATTGCCGCCCAGACTGACTGCGCTTTTTCCTCTGTGTCAAAGATACATGCACCGGATCCGATCCGATACATTCCGTTACTGCATTTAATTACTGGCATATAATTTATGATAAATAGCAAACCTTCTCTTATTTACTTCGTGCAGATTGAAATGAATATTGCAGTAATCATACAAATCATTGCCATATTGAATCCTCGCATCCTGATCAAAAGTCAATAACCGAATCCATTTGTACCAATCTTTTTGCGAATTAACGTAGCATACCGGCATATCTTTGTAGGGATCTACGTTGCTCACTATCGCTGGATTCTTTTTAGATGCAGTTTCCAAAACCTTTAGATTTGATTTCATTGCGCAGAACTTTGAATCGACCAAAGGAATCAGACTAATATCGGAATCGCAGTAAGCTGCCATGTACTCGGTAACCTGATTGTAATTGTAAATAGTCGGGTTCAGTTTTAATCCATTGGTAAACGCTGAAATCATGCCATCCCAAATATGTTTCTCGTTTTCGTTATAACCAGCAATCACAGTTCTAACCGGAAAGTTTATCCGCTTCATTGGGTTGCGCAGAATGTTCAAATCCTTGCCATGTGTACCGGATCCCGACCAGAACAATCGCACCAGATCAGAAGGCTTTTTATCTAAAATAAACTGTTCCTCTCCAAAAGGAATTGCATTTGGCAATATCTCCACGTTTGGATTCAGCTTGTATATCTCATCCGCTAATCGTTCATGAGTGCAAGTGCAGAGATCTGCAATCCTAATCCACTCTATTATTTGCTCAGTTACTTTGTTCGCCTTGTAGCTTTCATACAGAATATGCGAAGGATCCAAATGCCAGTAGTCATCATTATCAACTACCAATTTAAACCCATGCTTTTTGCGCCAAGCATCCATCTGATCTGGCGTTATGTTTGCCAACATGCGATTCATAACCACGATATCATAATTGCCCTCAAAAGTTTCATCGCTTATTGTATCGGTCATCAGGCAGTAATCTTTTTGCATGTTTGCGATCGGCATCATTATCCTATGGTAACCAACTCCGCTTGTTTTGCTTGTAATTGCCAGAATTCTCATTGCGCTTCAAACCACTTGTAAAGCCTCATAATCATATCGTACTTACAATTACCGCACCAAACCGAAAGCAGGAAGTTAGGATCCAAATATAATCTGTAAATATGCTCATACATTTGCAGTACCGGCAAATCTAAATTCCTGATATAGCCATTCTTTGCACATTCGTAATTGCTCTCATTAGCGATCAGCCAATCCCGATGCTCTTGTTTTATTTCCATAAACTCCACATTAATTTGGTTACAATCGGCGCACAGAACCCAGCGATAAAAATAGTGCTGGTAATTTCTTGAATCAATTCAGGCGCATAGTAATGTAATGGCGCTGACCAGGCAGCCAGACAACTTCCGCAATTAAAAGGCTTGAAATTGATTTTCCATCTAACATGAAAGTTATGGATCTCCGTAAAAAATAGCGATGCACAGATAGCGGTTATTATTGATAGAATCATTTTTTGATATTTTTTTTAATCTCGGCTTTAGTCTTATTGATGGATCTGACAATCGACATATAAGGGATCCCGGTTTTTCGGCTTAATTCTTTCGCATTCTTTTTAAAATCTAAGGCGTATAATTTGAACAGTTCTCTGTTATACCAATGAAGGTTCTGTAAATGTAATTCTATTTTCTGATATGATTCTTCTGGATCCGATTCAACGCTTGGAACCTCCTGATCATTCTCCAGCAATTCTGTATAGTTTCTGTAATTCTTAAAAAAATTGCTTCGATCACTTTTAATCATGTTTAGCATAATCCGAACCATGTAATACTTTAGTTCGTTCCGCTGGTACAAGCCAATCAACTTCTCCTCCTCCATTTCGCAGAGGATTAAAAACACTTCGGATTTTAAATCCGCTTGAAGTTCGACTGGCTGCATCTTTTCAAATGCCTCATTCACTGACTTTGATTCCCAAAACTCAGTTATGATCTTATTCCTAAGCATTTATTTTTTTCACTGCTTAACCACTGCAAATGTATATCCTTTAAAAACTCTTTATGCTCTTTTTTATCTCCGTATTTATCATGGCATTTCCTGCATACTGCCATTAAATTATAAATATTCTCTGGCTCTTTAGTTCCTCCCATTCCTCTGCATTCAATATGATGAATATCCACTGCCTGATCTCCGCATACCTCGCAGGGTATAAAATCAGATTCATCAAACCCAAAGTACGTTAAATATAATTTAGTATGCTTTTTCAAATGGCTTTCCGTTTAACTTGATTTCAATACTCGGATCTAATGCTATCATTCTGTTTACTATTACATCGCAGTATTTAGGATCTAACTCCATACCGTAGCATTTGCGTTTAAGCTGGTGTGAAGCTACCATTGTTGAACCTGATCCTAAAAATACATCCAATATAATATCTCCTATATCAGATGAATTTTCTAAAGGTTTACTGCACAAAGGTATTGGTTTCATTGTAGGATGCTGATCTGACCTACTTGGTCTATCAATATCCCAAACTGTTGTTTGCTTTCTATCCCCACACCATTTATGAGATGCACCATCAAGCCAACCATAAATACAAGGTTCATGTTTCCAATGATAATCCGACCTTCCAAATGTTGAATTATTTTTATTCCAAACAATGTATGATTTAAAAAGAAAACCAGCATTTAAAAACTGTTGAATAAAATTGTGTGTTTCAGATGAAGCGTGCCATACATATATTGCACCCCCTTTTTTTAATGCAGTTGCCAATGTAGTATAAACATCATATAAAAACTTAGGAAAATCATCTAACTTATCATTTGCTATTTTTTCCCTTTTTTTACTACCACCTTCATAGTCAATGTTATAAGGTGGGTCGGTGTGAATCATATCAGCCTTTTGACCATTCATTAGCTTTGCAACCTGATCACTATCTGTACTATCCCCACAAAGCAAACGATGCTCACCTATCTCATATAAATCACCTAATACAGTAATTGGATCTTCTGGAGGCGTTGTATCAAAGTCATCCTCCTCAGCTTCCAATACTTCTGTATCAAAGTTAGGAATATCTAAGCCCCATTTATCCAATAATTCAGTATCCCATTCATTTGCCAACTGATCCCAGTCCCATTCTCCAAAACCTACGTTATCCTTTATCAAAAATTCATCTCTTTGTTCCTGAGTCCAATCATCAGCCAAAACAATAGGCAGTTCCTTTAAACCAACTTCAATAGATGCCTTTAATCGCATATTACCACCCAGAACAACATACTTGCCATCAACATCAGTAAAACATACCAGCGGTCGCTTTTCTAACATTTCCGGAAACTCTCTGATTGACTGGACTAACTTTTTGAATTTGTCATCCTTTATAACTCTGGGGTTCTTTGAGTTAGCTTTTATTTCTGAAATTTTGACTTTCATATAATATTTTTTAGTAAAGGTATTAAATTTCTATAATATCAAAACCATAGATTGCTTTGATTAGTTTTTTCTTTAGCCGATAGACTGGCAGTTTCTTTGTCATTTCTGACTTCACATCAATAACCTCGAAAACTTTACCTTCTTTAAAAGTAACAAAATCAGCTTTATAGAAACCAATCTTAATTCCATTTACAACCAGATCATAGCGAACTTGCATCTGAAAACTATCTATCAACTTAGCTTTTTGCTTCAGCTTCAGGATCCCGTAGTAAGTCGCTTCCTTTTTAGAATCAAAGGTAATCCCGTTAATTACTGTTTTTATGTTTTTGTACTTGTTTTTCATAAAATCGGTATAATATTTTTAATAATTGCTTTCATCACGTTCACAGTTATTGAATTACCGGCTTGTTTATACGTTTGACTATCTGAGCATGGCTTGATAAATGAATCGGGATAACCTTGAAGGCGCATACATTCTAAAGGAGTTAGGCGGCGGATGCGGTGGTATTGTTTTAAAATTGGAGTTTGACCTCCACCCATTCCCATTGCAGAAGTAAGTGTTGGAGATATTCCATCTGTTCGTGGGTGCTGATGTTCTTGTGTGCCTCCTTGTATCCAATCAATCTCTTGAACCACCACCCCCTGATTACAAGCAGTATCTAAAGTATTTGCAATCTGATCACCTACCCTGCATCTGCGTGTTTCGGAATTAGGATTTGAAAGATTAATACTATCACCTTCTTTTGCTATGGCATAGCCTTGCTTTGTGGCTTCTTTGACTACTATCAAATTATCCTTTTGAACACTTGTAATTGTATTTGTTATCCCTTGCGAATTAGGTTCTAATCTTTGTTCCATTGGCGAACCAGTTGTCCTATCTGATGGGTTCTCTGGGTTTCTCCCTCGCATAGCTACGCAGTAGGGTTCTATAACTAAATCATCTTTACCACTACCACCAATTTTTACTGTACTGCAAATTCCATCAAATTCATTAAACTTAACGCCAAAACCATTTCCAGCTTCATCATTTCTTTTTTTATGCTCCATTAGGTTTTCGATACTTTCATCACTCAAATAATACTTCTCATCGACTTCCGGCTCTAAAATATTCTTTAGCCTTTTTGTTAATCGTTCACCTATTGGAAAACGGAACGTATTTGGTAAATCATTTCTAATCCCAACAAGAAAAACCCTTTCTCGGTTCTGCGGTACTCCGAAATCTTTAGAGTTTAATACTTTGAAATGCAGATTGTAAAGCAAAGAATCCTCATGATTAAACATATTGATGTGAGTATTCATTGACCTACCCAGTAAAGCGCACCAATTCTGGAAAGTGATTCCGTTATTATCAGATAGCAACCCTTTTACGTTCTCAATGATAAATACTTTTGGTTGCTGATTTTTAACGTATCTGTAAAAGTCATAGAATAACAACCCACGTTTATCCAATTCGCCTAATCGCTTACCAGCAAGACTGAACGCCTGGCATGGAATCCCACCAATAAACAAGTCCGAATACTGTTCCGGCTTATCCCATTCTTCAGCGGTTAAATCGGTGTACATTTGATTAGGTGTGAAATTTGCTAAATACGTTTGTCTGGCATATTTATCAATCTCACATGCAAATGATATTTCATGCGGAATATCCAATTCTTTTAAGGCTTGTTCTGGACTTCCAATTCCCGAACATACTGTAGCTATTTTCATTCCCATTCTTTATAATTGGTTAATAATTTACTTAGTTTTTCATTCTCTAATTCCATTTGTAGCATCCGAGCATTATTCTTCCTGACTATCATACGCATCTGTTCAAGCTGCTCAGATAACGTAAAGAAATGATCATAAATCTGCTTTAATTTATTATTGCGATCTATAACCTCATGAATCTTGTCATTCAAACCGTTTTTTATGCGATATGAGAAGACATCTCCTTCAAGGTGGCAGATTATACCAGCCATAG
>Ga0315909_10003421_pt1 | contig 19347 bp, 25 predicted proteins | sample LakEriMetagenome_11_FD_203527 | JGI IMG/M metagenome (GOLD analysis project Ga0315909, IMG submission 203527) | Freshwater fungal communities from buoy surface, Lake Erie, Ohio, United States - Buoy 2 MA125 | ecosystem: Environmental > Aquatic > Freshwater > Lake | place: USA: Lake Erie, Ohio... | reverse complement strand
GCAGATGTTAGAGTTAGCACCTATTACACGAGAACAATCTAAGGAGAAAAATGCCAACGACAGTTATTACCGGTCGAGATATTACCTTCACTATTGGCGGTAATAATTTCGATGCACAAGCAACAACAGCAACACTTACTGGCGAGATGGATCGTCAGACTTATCAGACACTAGACGGAAAAGTCTTTAAGGTAACTGATAATAACTTCACCTTTGAAGTTGAAATGTTAGCCGATTGGGGCGCAACTGGATCACTTTGTGAGATCCTATGGGGCGTTGCCGAATCAGCACCAGATACAGCAATCAACACAGTTTTCACAGCTACATCCGGCGCAGTATTTACTTTCCAAGTATTGCCAATGTGGCCATCAGCTGGTGGAACTGCACCAGATGCACAGACTGTATCTCTTTCATTCCAAGTTATCGGAGTGCCAACAGAAACCTTTTAATCAATAAAAAAACGGGAGCAAACAAATGAAGTTACCAATTACAATTGAATATAACTCAGGTGAGCAAGCAACTTATGTTGCCCAACCACCTGAGTGGGCAAAATGGGAAAAGACAACTGGCAACACTATAAGCCAAGCAAAAGAAAAACTTGGCATGTGGGATTTGATGTTTTTGGCTTACAACGCACACAAGCGAGAAGCAGCAGGGAAGCCAGTAAAAGGTTTTGATATATGGATGGAAACAGTCAGCGATGTAATAGTCGGTGATGCAGACCCAAAAGTCATCCAGCAGGAAGCCTAAGCAGATTATTGGTTGAGTTGGCAATAGCCACACAGATTCCAATGAGAGAATGGGTTGAAGCGGAGGACATTTTAACAGCAATCGAAGTATTGGAGGCGAGGCATGGCAAGTGAAACTATCGCATACAATAAAAACGATCTGCGTGATATTTACAAAGCATTCAAACTTATGGATGACCAAGCAACAGAGGAAGCAAGAAGTCAATCTGCTGCTTTGGCGTATTTTGCATCAGAGGAAATTAAGCAAGCAGCTAGAGGTCGAACAAAGGCTGGCGAAGTTGCGCAAAGGGTCGCAGACGGAGTTAGCATCTCTAAATCCAGCAAAATCGGTGAGTTCCGTTATGGTTTCGCAAGACAAAAGTTTTCAGGTGGGGCTACAACGCAAACCCTATGGGGTGGTGTTGAGTTTGGATCTAATAAGTTCAAGCAGTTCCCTGCATATTCAGGAAGGCAAGGCAGAGGTTCGAGAGGGTGGTTTATCTATCCAACGCTTCGCAGAATTCAGCCTGAATTGATTAATAAATGGGAACAGGCTTTCAATCGCATTATTAAGGAATGGGTCTAATGGCAACTGGTAATCGCACATTAAAGTTATCAATTCTCGCCGATGTTGATGACTTAAAAAAGAAGTTAGGCGATGCTGACAAAGCAGTTGAAAGTAACGCAAGCAAGATTTCAGAGTTTGGTAAGAAGGCTGCTTTAGCATTTACTGTTGCAGCTGCTGCTGCGGTTGCCTATGCCGGCAAATTAGCCATTGATGGGGTCAAATCAGCCATTGAGGATGAACAGGCACAACTTAGGTTAGCCAGCGCACTAAAGACGGCCACAGGGGCTACTGATGCCCAAATTAAGGCTACTGAGGAATACATTACAAAAACCCAATTGGCAACTGGTGTTACTGATAACGATTTGAGAAATGCGTTTCAGAGATTATCTGTAAGCACAAAAGATGTTAATACATCTCAAAAATTATTAAATTTAGCATTAGATGTGGCAGCAGGATCTGGCAAAGATTTAACAACAGTTACATCAGCATTGGCAAAAGCGTATGATGGACAAGAAACACAACTTGCAAGATTGGGCATTGGTCTATCAGCTGCGGATCTCAAAGCAATGGACTTTACCGAAACACAAAAAGCATTAAGCAATCTTTATGGTGGTGCAGCAGCTAGAAATGCTGAAACTTTTCAAGGCAGAATTGATCGATTAAAGCAAGGCTTTGAGGAAGCCAAAGAAACGGTTGGCGCAGCATTGCTCCCAATAATTGAAAGATTGATTAGTTATATATTCCAATATGGCGTGCCTATTATCAATAAATTCAAAGATGCTTGGGAAGTTGTTAAAAAAGCCATTGATGATAACAAAGAAAGTTTTGATGCATTTGTGCAGTTATTGCAAACTGTTGTTTTACCTATCTTGGGTAAGGTTTTTACTTTTATGATCGATGTTGGAGCAAAAGCAGCAGCAGCAATCATTAATGCTTTTGGCGCGATTGCTGGCGCAATAACACCAGTGTTGAATTTTATTATTGATGCAATTAATACTGTTATTCGAGGAATTAATCTTGTGAAGCCTGGACAAGACATTGCGTCATTAAACAAAATTGGTCAACTAGGACAAGCAACATCAAACTTTTCATACAATCAAGGCAATCCATTGGCTAGTGCATCAAATGCTCAAACTCAACCAACCGTAATTAATAACATTTCAGTTCAAGCAATAGATCCAGAGGGTGCTGCAAGAGCTGTGCAAAAAGTGCTTGTTGATAGTTCAGCGAGATCAACTCCCACATTCGGTGGAGGATTTGGAATTGTGTTTCAATAATGACATTTTGGACACCTGACTGGAAACTGACTGTTGCTGGTGTTGATTACACCGATATTGCTATAAGCGATATTGCTCATCAAGCAGGTCGAACAGATATTTACACTCAACCAAACCCGTCTTATTTACAAATATCATTAATCGCATTATCTGGACAAACTTTACCATTTGACATTAATGACAGTTTAAGCCTACAAGTTAAAAATAGTTCTGGAACTTATGTCACTTTATTTGGTGGCAATGTTACTGATTTGACTGTTGCGGTTCAAAGAACTGGAGCATTGGCAACTGTTGTTAATTACACAATTTTGGCAATGGGTTCTTTGGTTAAACTCGCAAAAGAAATCTACAATGATAATATTTCACAGGATGAGGACGGAAATCAAATTTATGATTTGTTGTCTAGCGTATTGCTGGCATCTTGGAATGATGTTCCAGCAGCTACAACTTGGGCAACCTATGACGCAACCGAAACATGGGCAACGGCAGGTAATCAGGGCTTAGGCGAAATTGATAAACCCGGGCTTTACACAATGTCAAGCAGACCGGCTGACCCTGACACGATTTACAATATTGCAAGTCTTATTGCCGATAGCGCATTTGGTTATCTTTATGAAGCACCTAATGGTGATATTGGTTATGCTGATGCAGACCATCGTCAAACTTACCTTCTAGCCAATGGCTATGTTGATTTAGATGGCAGACATGCTTTGGGTCAAGGATTATCAACCATTACAAGATCTGGCGATATCCGAAATGACATTTACATTAATTATGGGAATAATTTTAATTCACAGGCAACTGCGTCTAGCGCACAATCAATTGCGTTATATGGCTACAAAGCACAAACTATTCAATCCTCAATCCATGCAGCTTTGGATGCTCAGGCTGTGGCAAATCGATACATTGCTCAGCGTGCTTTTCCATTACCGGCTTTTCAATCCATAACCTTTCCAATAACTAATCCAGAGATAGACAACAGCGATCGAGATAATCTTTTAAGTGTCTTTATGGGTCAGCCGTTAAATATTCAAAATTTGCCTGACCAAATCTCAGGTGGCGAATTTGAGGGATATGTTGAGGGATGGCGATGGAGCACAAGGTTCAATGAATTATTCCTAACCATCAACCTATCACCGGTGGCGTTTAGCCAAGTGGCGATGCGCTGGAATACTGTGCCAATTACCGAGGCATGGAATACAATTGATCCAACTTTGACATGGGAATACGCTACAATCGTAGCCTGAGATAAAGGATAATATGGCAACCACTACTAATTACAGCTGGAGCACTCCAGATGACACCGCATTGGTCAAAGATGGTGCAGCAGCAATCCGATCACTTGGAACTGCTATTGATACAACAGTTTTCACAAATGCTGGAGCAGCAATTGCAAAAGCAACAGTTGATGCAAAAGGTGATTTGATTGCCGGAACAGCTGATAACACAGTTGCAAGATTAGCCGTCGGAGCAAATGACACGATTTTAGTCGCAGATTCCTCAACTGCAACAGGTTTAAAATGGGCTGCACCTGCAAGTGGTTCAACCTTTGTTGGCGCAAATGTTGTTAGCACTACAAACCAATCAATTGCCAATGCTACTTTTACAATAGCGAATTTTGGTAGTGAAAACTTTGATACAAATACTTTCCACGATAACACCACAAACAATTCAAGAATGACAATACCAAGCGGTAAAGGTGGTTATTATTTAGTTACTTGTGCTATGCAATTTGCAAGCAATGATACTGGTTTTAGAGCAGTAATACTAAACAAGAATGGAAGCAATTATCAAAATTTGAATTGGGTAGATGCAGACTCAGGTAATAACATTTGGGCAAGTGGGTCAGCAACTGTAAGTTGCGTTCCAACTGATTATTTAGAAATTGAAGTGTACCAAAATAGTGGTGGTGCTTTAAATCTAAACGCAGGAAGTAATTTTACTATTAGTTATCTAGGAGCATAATGAGTGATTTATATTCAATTATCAAAGAAGAATATCCTGAAATAAATGATAAAGAATTTGTTGATGGGTGTATCAAATTGCAAGATGATGGTGATGGAATTCAATACATCAAGAAATGGGAATACTCTAAACCAATTCCAGAGGGCTTAACACTAGGCAAACCCTCAGCATAATCTTGAGGAATTGTGCCGATGAAACCCTACTTATCTAAAGCAGCTGTTCAATTGCGTGAGCAGATCGATGACAGTTTTGCTGATAGATCTAGAAAATCGGATGGTTGGATTTCGGACGCTAGGCATCAAAAAGTAAAATCGGATCACAACGCCTTGCCTTCGGGTGAGGTTTGTGCCATTGACATTACATCTGATCTTGGTGCAGCCGAAAGCATGTCTGCATATCTTGCCGATCAAATTCGCATTGCTGGCAAAACAGATAAGCGCATCAAATATGTAATCCATAATCATCGTATTGCCAGCAATATTTTGAACTGGCGTTGGCGTAAATACAAGGGCATAAATCCCCACACTAAGCACATCCATATTTCGTTTCATCCAAAGCAAACAGGAGAGTTCTTTAACATCCCACTACTAGGAGGCAAAGCATGAAACTATCAAATAAACACAAGGCAGCAATTAAGTCATATTTAAGAGCTGTGGCTGCTTCCGGTATTACCGTCCTGTTGGCAATTGTTGCTGACATCCGACCAGAGTTTGCAATCCTCGCTGGAGCGTTGGTTGCACCTCTTGCTAAGGCACTTGATCCAAAGTCCGGCAAAGAAGCTGATTATGGACTTAATGCGAAATGACAGCCAACGAATGGGTTGGTATCGCCGTTGGCGTAACCGCCGTATCTACAAGTTTGTTGCTGGGTCTGCGATGGGTTATTAAATCTTATTTAAATGAATTAAAGCCAAACTCAGGCTCAAGCATCAAAGATCAAATTACAAGACTTGAACAGCGTGTCGATGATCTGTTTGTCTTAATCAGTAAGCGATAATTTTAATTATGGCGAACACTCGAAAACCTATCAAACGCAAAAAGATCAATCGTCGTGTCGTTCGCCAAACTCCTGAGCCATTAAGCAAAATCGATCAGCATTACTTGGCTTTGCACGAATGTTACAAAGCAGCTAGAAAAGCAGGATTTACACCTGAGCACGCTTTTTGGTTAATGACTGAACATAAAACCTTTCCTGATTGGGTCGTAGGTGATGGTGGGATTATTCCTTCCATAGATCCAACTGACGATGAGGATGACGATTAAGCGCATAGCGTTTGTGAGTGACCTGCAAGTTCCTTTTTTTGATGAAAAAGCCACTAAATCCGTAGGCCGTTTTCTAGCCAAATGGAAACCCCACCGCACTATCTGCATTGGTGATGAAATTGATTTACCACAACTTGGCGGTTTCAATGCTGGAACTATTGATGAGATGGTTGGCAACATTCATGAGGATCGATTACTGACCCAAGAAGTATTAACCTACTTAGGTGTAACCGATGTACTTGGATCTAATCATGGAATTAGGCTTTACCGATCTATCAAGAAACGATTGCCTAGCTTCTTAAATTTGCCAGAGATGCAGTACGAAAAATTTTTGGGCTATGACAAACTAGGCATCAAATTTCATCCCTACGGATTAGATTGGGCGCATGGCTGGACTGCGGTGCATGGCGATGCTTTCCCCCTATCTCAAGTACCAGGTCAAACGGCCTTAAATGGGGCTAGGAGGCTAGGAAAGAGCGTGGTATGTGGTCACACCCATAGATTAGGGGTTTCGGCCTTCACAGAGGCTTCTAGAGGCCATTTAGGGCGCACTGTGTGGGGCGTTGAGGTTGGCAATTTAGTAGATTTAAGCAGTTCGGGCATGGCATATACTAGAGGCTACGCAAACTGGCAAACTGGTTTTGTTGTTGCCTATGTAAAGGATCGTAAAGTTCAGGTTATTCCTATCCCGATTAACCCAGATGGCAGCTTCATATTTGAGGGTAAGGTCTATGGGTCTTGAAACCGATTATCACGAACGCACGATTGATGACCATATCGATGATTTTGAGGATATTAGCGTTATCTAATCGTTATACAACACTCCGAAAGAAAATAACCAAGCGTCCTTGATCTAGGTCATACTTTATGCATCACCCACAAGATATGTGGAGGATATGTAAGGGAGCAACATGGATCTATATGGAGAACTTAGAGATTTTGGCTATCTCTGGCTATTAGGAATGACAGCTGCTGCAATTTGTTGGTGGCTAGTTTTAGAGATTAGAGATACCGCATTCCAGAATGGTTACTGGAAGGGTCGTGCGGATGGCTGGAATATGCACCGCAGAATGATTACCATTAAACAGCAGTCAGATGAAGTCTTTGATTATGACAAAAACTGAGCAGTTATTTGATGAGGTCATTACTACCATCCAACAGCGCGGAAGTGTCTACGGACATCCTTACTATAACCACAAACGAATTGCAGGTCTTTGGTCTGCATATCTGGATTTCCCTATCACACCACACCAAGCTGCATTATGTATGGCACTCGTCAAAGTTTCTCGGCTTAGTGAAACCCCAGATCACGAGGACAGTATCAAGGACTTCATTGCCTATGGGTCTGTTTATAAAACCGTGCTCGATGCAGTCAAAGATGAAAATTGGGAGGATTAATAATGGCATTTAATTTAGAGGATTACGAAACAGTTGAATCAAGATTGGAGAAGTGGCATGGAAAATTTCCAGACAACAGAATCGAAACTGAACTCATTGAGGCATCAAACACTCGATTCATTGTATTTTGTAAATTATTCAAAACGGAAGCGGACGCAAAGCCGTGTGCGACTGGACTTGCTTTTGAAATCATTTCGGATCGAGGTGTCAATTCAACTTCTGCATTGGAGAATTGCGAAACTTCAGCGATTGGCAGAGCACTTGCAAATGCAGGTTTTGCAGCTAAAGGCAAGAGAGCATCTAAAGAGGAAATGAGTAAGGTTGTTGCACCTTCATCTTTTAAGGAGAAGTTGGAAAGCCGGCAAAACATGTATGGCAAGGCCGGATCTAAGTCAGCACAAATTGAAACAATTCTAAGAGATAGTTTTGCAGCTGATAAGAAAGAGCCTGAGCCTGTTGCTTGGTCTGTCGGTGATGTTGTTGCTGAGATAGGTGCATCAATACCTAATGAGCCACCTGCATGTCAGCATGGGCATATTCTTAAAGAGGGCATCAGCAAGGGCGGAAAGCCATATCGGGGTTATGTATGCAAAACAAAAGAATGTCCACCCAAGTGGGCAAAACTTACAGCTAATGGAAAATGGTATTTTGAAGGAGGTGAATAAATGGGTGAATTACAAATAATTGACGGCTCTGGCTTAACTGCCACCTTTACAGATGACGGAGTAAAAGTAGAGCCATCAATGGTTACTTGCGACTTATGCAACGATGACAGATTACTTCATGAGGGCGATCTGCTTCGATGCTATTCCTGCCATGCAATAAACCGAATTCCGTATCATGCCTAATTACGATTACATGTGCGATGGTGAGGGGTCATTGATTGTATTGGATTTACCAATGGATCATAAAATCCCTCATTGTCAAGTATGCAATGCACCTTTAAGGCGTGTCTTTACAGCTGTGCCTACAATTTTTAAGGGAACTGGATGGGCTGGTAAAGATGGTTAATTTTAGATGTAATTTCTGTTCAGCCAATACTGAGTTCGTATGGCTTGACGGATATCCCGAAGCTGATGGCTTCAGAGTATTCCAATGCCTTAAGTGTTGCGCTGTGGGAACAAAGAATCTAGCAGAAGCAACTGACACTCAAGAGCCTGTCATTCGATGCACTAAATGTGGGTCTTGGATGTTTGTAGATCAGGAGTGCCATACATGTGCGCTAATCATGACGAAATGACACACAACATCAATTGGGCTTATCAAAACAAGCTGCGTGAACAATGGCTACTTGATAACCCAAATGCACAATACATAGGTTGGATGTCTATATGAAGTTTGCAATAGCTGATCCACCTTATCTCGGTAGAGCCAATCGATGGTATGGGGAAACTGGATGCGGTGATGGTTATGGGTTTGGCAAAGCTGATACTCATCCAGAAGCTCATCTTTGGGATAATCCAGATACACACAAAAATTTAATTGAAACACTTTTGGACAATTATGATGGATTTGCAATTGCATTGACAGTTCATAGCCTTTCAACTTACATGGAAGAAATACACACAAACTCCAGAAATGGAATAAGAGTTATGGCTTGGGTTAAACCATCTGCGGTTCCATCGGGTAATAGAATCCAAAATGTCTGGGAGCCTGTAATCATCAAGATGCCACAATCGAGAAAGAATTACAAAGCTGGCAAATCTTGCAAGGATGTTTTAACGGCTCATCCTCCAAGAAATGGTTTTGTAGGAGCTAAGCCAATTGAATGGACTAATTGGGTATTGGATGCTATGGGTGTTCGAGATGGCGATACAGTAGACGATTTATTCATCGGCTCTGGAATGGTGTCCGAAGCAATAACATCTCGCACGCTTACGACACGCGATAATTACGAACGATTTGGATCCGTATGATACCCTTAAACGCAAATTCGCTTTCAGAGCGAAAGGGCGATCTGCGAAGCAGAAAGATCGCAAGGTTTGGTTTGGTGATATCTCTGTTCATAGCCTTAAACATAGGCTTATTAAAAGATTATTCCGTTGCTTCATCAGATAGAACTAATCATTACAGACAATGGGCTTTCATACAGCTTAACAATCTAGATCAATTTTATTGTTTAGATGAATTAAATTACAAAGAATCTAGATGGAATCCAAAGGCTAAGAATGGTAGTCATTATGGTATTCCTCAAGGTAGATCTAAATGGTTATCTACAGTTGATGGATACAAACAGATTGATTGGCAATTGAAATACATAAAGAAGCGATACGATAATCCTTGTAATGCATTACAACATCATAAGATTAAGGGATGGTATTGAGTAAGTCAGCTCTAAGATCTACTGGTTCAACAAGGCATTGGAGATCTATTAGGAGTAGGGTGTTGCGTAGGGATGGGTTCATCTGCCAATACTGCAATCAAGAGGCTACAACTGTGGATCATATAATTCCAAGACGCCTCGGCGGTCTGGATGACGACAGCAATCTCGTTGCAAGCTGCACAAGATGCAATTTAAGCAAGGGTGGGCGGTTTTTTGTGAGCAAGAGGACACCACCGACCCCCCGTTCCTTTTCTAACCCACAAAACACCTCGATCAGCCACGATCAGACTGGATCAGATTGATCAACCTTGAAACAGGCGAGATAAGCGTAGATCAGGCTTATTCAGGATTAGGAGGTGTGCAAACACCGCGTATTCACTCAAAACTCAATGATTTACCGTCTAAAGGTCAAGACATCATCGATCTTGCTACCGAACTTAAGATTAATCTTATGGAATGGCAAAAATTCGTGTGCATTCATGGTCACAAAATCCGAGAAGATGGTAGATGGGCGCATTCTGAACTTGGTTTGATTATGGCACGCCAACAAGGAAAGTCCACTTTAATGATGCTCAGGATTTTGACAGGAATGTTTGTGTGGGGCGAAGGCTTGCAGCTTGCATCAGCTCACAGACTTACAACCTCACTTGAAACATTTAGACAGATCGTTGGCTTAATTGAAACTAATCCAAAATTGGAAAAGGAAGTAAAGAAAATCCGGTGGCAACATGGTGCTGAGGAAATTGAATTATTTGGTAACAGGCGATTTGTTGTAAAAGCTGCAAACAATGCAGCTAGAGGATTGAGCAAACCTGAAACAATTCACCTGGACGAATTAAGAGAATACAAAGATGAGGATGCTTGGTCATCAATGCGCTACTCGATGATGGCTGCTAAGAATCCTCAAGTATGGATTTATTCCTCAGCTGGTGATCAACATTCCGTAATTCTAAACAAATTGCGTGAGAGGGCATTGTCGTCAGCCACGACCAATGACCCGATAGGTTGGTTTGAGTGGAGTGCAGAACCTGATGCTCCTATCTTGCTTCCGTCAGGCGAGATGAACTGGAGTGCATTTGCTCAAGCCAACCCATCACTAGGAATAACAATTCATCCAGATAACTTGAAAGCAGTTATTAACGATCCTCCAGATATTGTAAAAACCGAAGTATTGGCTCAATGGGTAGATACAATAAATTCAGCAATTGATGCACAAAAATGGACAATGTGCCAGATAGATGCAATTCCGCTAGATCCCGAACAACCTGCTTGGCTTGGCTTAGATTTAAGTCCAGATCGTAAATTTGGAGCATTAGTTGCTGCTCAAAAATTATCTGGAGAAAGATTTTACATTCAATTGCTTCACACTTGGAGTAATGATTACAGCTTAAACGATTTAGCCGTTGCAAACGATATTGCGCCCTATGTTAGAAAATACAACACTCAAACTGTGGCTTATAGCAAGAGAACAAGCCAAGCAGTTGCGAGCCGTCTAAATTCTGCCGGAATCCAAGTTACTGATATGGATGGAGCAATATACGCGGAAAGTTGCGACAGATGGCTTGGAGCAATTAATTCACACAGGTTGCAGCATTCAGGTCAAGAGGAATTGACCCAACAAACATTATCAGCTGCTAAATTGCCATTTGGTGATGGATCTTGGATTATAGGAAGGAGGGCTAGTAGGGTCGCTGTGTGCGCAAGTGTGGCATCAGCATTAGTTACTTATTTTGCGACACAACCTGAAACTGAAACAGACATTCAAATCGCTTAAACTAGACTTTATGGTATATTATGTGCTAATGGGATTATTCGATAGATTTTTGACAAGTCAGACACCAACAATTCAAACAGATGTTGCCGCTGCCAACACGCCTTACAATTTACAGTCAGCTGTTGGCGGATTGTTTTATGGAGCACAAACCGCAACGCGTGAACAAGCAATGTCAGTTCCATCAGTTGCTAGAGCAAGAAATATAATCTGTGCAACAATTGCATCTTTACCTTTAGAAACATATAACCATTTTACAAAAGAACATTTAGATCCGCCAAGAGTTATTATGCAACCAGATCCAAGAGTTGCAGGTTCAGCAATTTACGCTTTTATTTGTGAAGATTTACTTTTTCATGGGGTCGCTTATGGTCAAGTTTTGGATAGTTATGCTGCATCAGATAACAGTCGAGTTCGTGCATGGACAAGAGTTGCACCTGATCGAGTTACTTACAATCTAAATGCAAATCAAACTGAAATTACTTCATACATGGTTGATGGTATGCATGTTCCAGCATCAGGTATTGGATCTTTAATTGTATTTAGTGGATTAGATGAAGGTGTATTAAATCGTGCAGGTCGCACAATTAGAGCTGCTCAAGAATTAGAAAAGGCTGCTGAGTTATACGCTAAAGAGCCAGTTCCAACAATGGTATTAAAATCAAATGGAACAAATCTTGCACCAGAGCGAATTACAAAACTTCTTGAAAGTTGGAAAATTGCTAGAAACACAAGAGCAACTGCATTTTTAAATGCTGATGTTGAATTAACAGCATTAGGTTTTGATCCACAAAAATTACAATTAAATGAAGCACGCCAATACCTAGCAACAGAAATTGCAAGAGCAGTTGGTATTCCGGCAAGTTTCTTGTCTGCTGAAACAACGAGCATGACATATAGCACAACTGTTATGGAGCGCAAAGCCCTGATTGATTTTAGTTTAAGAAATATCATAACACCGATTGAGCAACGCCTATCCGCTGCGGATTTTGTGCCAAACGGCGTGGAGGTTCGCGTGGATATTGACGATTTCTTGAGAGGTTCAGCATTAGAGCGTGCTCAAGTTTATGAAATCCTAAACCGCATCGGTGCAATGAGCATCGAACAAATCCAAGAGGAGGAGGACTTAATCCGATGAAGATTAACTTCCCAATAACAATAACCGCTGCCGATACAAATAAGAGAACTATCTCTGGAACTATTGTCAGTTGGAATGAAGCAGGAAACACATCAGCAGGAAAGACAATTTTTAGTAAAGATAGCATTGATTTTTCAAAGCCTGTCAAATTGTTATTAGAACATGACAAAACCCGACCTTTAGGAAAATTGATTGACATAACTGCCAATGATCAAGGTTTAGAAGGAACATTTAAGTTAGCAAAAACTTTTGCAGCTGATGATGCTCTTGAGGAAGCAGCCACAGGATTGAGAGATGGATTTTCTGTTGGCGTAATGGTAGATGCATGGGATAACAAAGATGGCGCAATGGTTATTTCCAAAAGTTCATTATCTGAGGTCAGTTTGGTCGCAGATCCAGCCATCGCATCAGCTCGCGTTGAACGCGTAGTTGCAACAGAAACACCAGCAGAGAATTCCGAAGCAACCGCTGAGGATACAACAACACAGGAGGACAAAGTGTCTGATATAACTTCAGATGCTCCTATCGCAACCGAAGCGGTAGAAGCTGCAAAGTCTGAGCCTGTGGCAGTAGTAGCAGCGCAGTCAGTTGCATACACAAAGCCACGCTCACCAATCAATTCAAAGGCAACATACTTGGAGCATTCAGTTCGTGCTGCTCTAGGTTCAGAGGAAAGCCGTCAGTATGTAATGGCTGCTGATACAACCAGCAACAACTCTGGCTTAATTCCAACTCCACAATCAACTGAAATCATCAATGGTGTTTCAAATGCCGATCGTGGCTTAATCGACGCTCTATCTCGTGGAGTGTTACCAGCATCAGGAATGACTTTTGAAATTCCTAAAATCACAACTGCTCCAACAGTAACTCTTGAAGCAGAGGCAGCAGCAATTGATACAACCGATCAAGCATCATCATTCGTTCAGGTTGATGTTAAGAAATTTGCTGGCGGACAAACATTCTCAGTTGAACTTCTTGATCGTTCATCACCAGCATTCTTTGATGAGTTAGTTCGTCAAATGGAATATGCTTATGCAAAGACAACTGATGCTTATGTTGCAGGAGTTCTAGGATCATCTTGCGCACTAGCAACAGCTACACAAGACAACACAGCAGCAGGATTGCTTGGTTACACATCAGCAGCAGCAGCAAGTGTTTATTCTGGCTCACTTGGATTTGCTCGTAACTTAATTGTTAACAGCACACAATGGGGCAACATCATGGGTTACAACGACAGCGGTCGCCCAATCTACAATGCTTCACAACCTCAAAATGCAGGCGGAGCAGTTTCAGCTCAAAGCCTTCGTGGAAATGTTGCTGGCTTGGATCTTTATGTTTCTCGCTCACTTGATGGATACACAACTGGTGATCAGTCAATGATCGTAGTAAATCCAGATGCATTCACATGGTACGAAAGCCCACGCTTACAACTTCGTTCAGACATCACAGCAACTGGTCAAGTATCTGTTGCTTACTATGGCTATGGCGCACTAGCAGTAAAAATTGCTGGTGGAGCAGTTTGGTTCAACAAGAACTAAATTAGTTTAACTGAGTGCCTGAGGTTGCTCCCGATCTCAGGCATCCATTAATGGGAGTAAGGAGATGACATGCCAACCATAATTACAGCTTCCGAGTTGAGATCTGTGCTTGGTGTGTCATCATCCTTGTATAATGACAGTTATCTAAATCAAATAATAGATACAGCAGAATTAGTTATTTTGCCAATGCTTGTAACATTCAAAGCACCAATCCAAAAGGTGTCGCTGACTGATAATGTCGCCACTTTTACTACACTAGGAATTCATGAATTTACCGAAGGACAATCAGTCGTCATTACAGGATGCGGAAGCCCTTACAACGGAACAAGAGTTGTGCTGGCAGATAATCTTGGACAGTATACCTTTTCGCAATCAATCACTAATGCCGATTTACTCGAGGCTAATGTCATCCCATCCGGAGTTGCTGCCCTTTCTGGCGGATCAACTTATGTTGGAAATGCAGCTGTTCAATCAGCCGTCTATACAGTTTCAGTCGAAGTTTTCCAAGCCAGACTTGCCGGTGGAGGACAAATCGAAGGAGTAGATTTTACTGCAACTCCATTCAGAATGGGTCGATCATTATTTAATAAATGTGTTGGTTTGCTTGGTTCATACATGGACACCGAAAGCATGTGTCAATAAATGCCTAACGAAACAATCCTTCAACAAATCCGCACACCTTTAGCAACTGCTTTATCTAGCGTTGCAGGAAATGTTTATTCATTTGTGCCTGAAACAGTTATTCCACCAGCTGTGGTGGTTGTGCCTGATTCGCCCTACTTAGAATTTGAGACAATTAGCAAAACCAATATCAGAGCCAAAATTAATTTTACAATTACAGTTGCAGTTGCCTATAACAGCAATCCTGCATCGCTCGACAACATCGAGCAGTTAGTAATAAGTGTTCTGGCAGTAATTCCAGCAGGTTATATTGTCAGTTCGGTTGAAAGACCAACAGTTACACAAGTAGGAGCAGCAACTTTGCTTATTGCAGATGTTAGAGTTAGCACCTATTACACGAGAACAATCTAAGGAGAAAAATGCCAACGACAGTTATTACCGGTCGAGATATTACCTTCACTATTGGCGGTAATAATTTCGATGCACAAGCAACAACAGCAACACTTACTGGCGAGATGGATCGTCAGACTTATCAGACACTAGACGGAAAAGTCTTTAAGGTAACTGATAATAACTTCACCTTTGAAGTTGAAATGTTAGCCGATTGGGGCGCAACTGGATCACTTTGTGAGATCCTATGGGGCGTTGCCGAATCAGCACCAGATACAGCAATCAACACAGTTTTCACAGCTACATCCGGCGCAGTATTTACTTTCCAAGTATTGCCAATGTGGCCATCAGCTGGTGGAACTGCACCAGATGCACAGACTGTATCTCTTTCATTCCAAGTTATCGGAGTGCCAACAGAAACCTTTTAATCAATAAAAAAACGGGAGCAAACAAATGAAGTTACCAATTACAATTGAATATAACTCAGGTGAGCAAGCAACTTATGTTGCCCAACCACCTGAGTGGGCAAAATGGGAAAAGACAACTGGCAACACTATAAGCCAAGCAAAAGAAAAACTTGGCATGTGGGATTTGATGTTTTTGGCTTACAACGCACACAAGCGAGAAGCAGCAGGGAAGCCAGTAAAAGGTTTTGATATATGGATGGAAACAGTCAGCGATGTAATAGTCGGTGATGCAGACCCAAAAGTCATCCAGCAGGAAGCCTAAGCAGATTATTGGTTGAGTTGGCAATAGCCACACAGATTCCAATGAGAGAATGGGTTGAAGCGGAGGACATTTTAACAGCAATCGAAGTATTGGAGGCGAGGCATGGCAAGTGAAACTATCGCATACAATAAAAACGATCTGCGTGATATTTACAAAGCATTCAAACTTATGGATGACCAAGCAACAGAGGAAGCAAGAAGTCAATCTGCTGCTTTGGCGTATTTTGCATCAGAGGAAATTAAGCAAGCAGCTAGAGGTCGAACAAAGGCTGGCGAAGTTGCGCAAAGGGTCGCAGACGGAGTTAGCATCTCTAAATCCAGCAAAATCGGTGAGTTCCGTTATGGTTTCGCAAGACAAAAGTTTTCAGGTGGGGCTACAACGCAAACCCTATGGGGTGGTGTTGAGTTTGGATCTAATAAGTTCAAGCAGTTCCCTGCATATTCAGGAAGGCAAGGCAGAGGTTCGAGAGGGTGGTTTATCTATCCAACGCTTCGCAGAATTCAGCCTGAATTGATTAATAAATGGGAACAGGCTTTCAATCGCATTATTAAGGAATGGGTCTAATGGCAACTGGTAATCGCACATTAAAGTTATCAATTCTCGCCGATGTTGATGACTTAAAAAAGAAGTTAGGCGATGCTGACAAAGCAGTTGAAAGTAACGCAAGCAAGATTTCAGAGTTTGGTAAGAAGGCTGCTTTAGCATTTACTGTTGCAGCTGCTGCTGCGGTTGCCTATGCCGGCAAATTAGCCATTGATGGGGTCAAATCAGCCATTGAGGATGAACAGGCACAACTTAGGTTAGCCAGCGCACTAAAGACGGCCACAGGGGCTACTGATGCCCAAATTAAGGCTACTGAGGAATACATTACAAAAACCCAATTGGCAACTGGTGTTACTGATAACGATTTGAGAAATGCGTTTCAGAGATTATCTGTAAGCACAAAAGATGTTAATACATCTCAAAAATTATTAAATTTAGCATTAGATGTGGCAGCAGGATCTGGCAAAGATTTAACAACAGTTACATCAGCATTGGCAAAAGCGTATGATGGACAAGAAACACAACTTGCAAGATTGGGCATTGGTCTATCAGCTGCGGATCTCAAAGCAATGGACTTTACCGAAACACAAAAAGCATTAAGCAATCTTTATGGTGGTGCAGCAGCTAGAAATGCTGAAACTTTTCAAGGCAGAATTGATCGATTAAAGCAAGGCTTTGAGGAAGCCAAAGAAACGGTTGGCGCAGCATTGCTCCCAATAATTGAAAGATTGATTAGTTATATATTCCAATATGGCGTGCCTATTATCAATAAATTCAAAGATGCTTGGGAAGTTGTTAAAAAAGCCATTGATGATAACAAAGAAAGTTTTGATGCATTTGTGCAGTTATTGCAAACTGTTGTTTTACCTATCTTGGGTAAGGTTTTTACTTTTATGATCGATGTTGGAGCAAAAGCAGCAGCAGCAATCATTAATGCTTTTGGCGCGATTGCTGGCGCAATAACACCAGTGTTGAATTTTATTATTGATGCAATTAATACTGTTATTCGAGGAATTAATCTTGTGAAGCCTGGACAAGACATTGCGTCATTAAACAAAATTGGTCAACTAGGACAAGCAACATCAAACTTTTCATACAATCAAGGCAATCCATTGGCTAGTGCATCAAATGCTCAAACTCAACCAACCGTAATTAATAACATTTCAGTTCAAGCAATAGATCCAGAGGGTGCTGCAAGAGCTGTGCAAAAAGTGCTTGTTGATAGTTCAGCGAGATCAACTCCCACATTCGGTGGAGGATTTGGAATTGTGTTTCAATAATGACATTTTGGACACCTGACTGGAAACTGACTGTTGCTGGTGTTGATTACACCGATATTGCTATAAGCGATATTGCTCATCAAGCAGGTCGAACAGATATTTACACTCAACCAAACCCGTCTTATTTACAAATATCATTAATCGCATTATCTGGACAAACTTTACCATTTGACATTAATGACAGTTTAAGCCTACAAGTTAAAAATAGTTCTGGAACTTATGTCACTTTATTTGGTGGCAATGTTACTGATTTGACTGTTGCGGTTCAAAGAACTGGAGCATTGGCAACTGTTGTTAATTACACAATTTTGGCAATGGGTTCTTTGGTTAAACTCGCAAAAGAAATCTACAATGATAATATTTCACAGGATGAGGACGGAAATCAAATTTATGATTTGTTGTCTAGCGTATTGCTGGCATCTTGGAATGATGTTCCAGCAGCTACAACTTGGGCAACCTATGACGCAACCGAAACATGGGCAACGGCAGGTAATCAGGGCTTAGGCGAAATTGATAAACCCGGGCTTTACACAATGTCAAGCAGACCGGCTGACCCTGACACGATTTACAATATTGCAAGTCTTATTGCCGATAGCGCATTTGGTTATCTTTATGAAGCACCTAATGGTGATATTGGTTATGCTGATGCAGACCATCGTCAAACTTACCTTCTAGCCAATGGCTATGTTGATTTAGATGGCAGACATGCTTTGGGTCAAGGATTATCAACCATTACAAGATCTGGCGATATCCGAAATGACATTTACATTAATTATGGGAATAATTTTAATTCACAGGCAACTGCGTCTAGCGCACAATCAATTGCGTTATATGGCTACAAAGCACAAACTATTCAATCCTCAATCCATGCAGCTTTGGATGCTCAGGCTGTGGCAAATCGATACATTGCTCAGCGTGCTTTTCCATTACCGGCTTTTCAATCCATAACCTTTCCAATAACTAATCCAGAGATAGACAACAGCGATCGAGATAATCTTTTAAGTGTCTTTATGGGTCAGCCGTTAAATATTCAAAATTTGCCTGACCAAATCTCAGGTGGCGAATTTGAGGGATATGTTGAGGGATGGCGATGGAGCACAAGGTTCAATGAATTATTCCTAACCATCAACCTATCACCGGTGGCGTTTAGCCAAGTGGCGATGCGCTGGAATACTGTGCCAATTACCGAGGCATGGAATACAATTGATCCAACTTTGACATGGGAATACGCTACAATCGTAGCCTGAGATAAAGGATAATATGGCAACCACTACTAATTACAGCTGGAGCACTCCAGATGACACCGCATTGGTCAAAGATGGTGCAGCAGCAATCCGATCACTTGGAACTGCTATTGATACAACAGTTTTCACAAATGCTGGAGCAGCAATTGCAAAAGCAACAGTTGATGCAAAAGGTGATTTGATTGCCGGAACAGCTGATAACACAGTTGCAAGATTAGCCGTCGGAGCAAATGACACGATTTTAGTCGCAGATTCCTCAACTGCAACAGGTTTAAAATGGGCTGCACCTGCAAGTGGTTCAACCTTTGTTGGCGCAAATGTTGTTAGCACTACAAACCAATCAATTGCCAATGCTACTTTTACAATAGCGAATTTTGGTAGTGAAAACTTTGATACAAATACTTTCCACGATAACACCACAAACAATTCAAGAATGACAATACCAAGCGGTAAAGGTGGTTATTATTTAGTTACTTGTGCTATGCAATTTGCAAGCAATGATACTGGTTTTAGAGCAGTAATACTAAACAAGAATGGAAGCAATTATCAAAATTTGAATTGGGTAGATGCAG
>Ga0315909_10003420_pt1 | contig 19348 bp, 14 predicted proteins | sample LakEriMetagenome_11_FD_203527 | JGI IMG/M metagenome (GOLD analysis project Ga0315909, IMG submission 203527) | Freshwater fungal communities from buoy surface, Lake Erie, Ohio, United States - Buoy 2 MA125 | ecosystem: Environmental > Aquatic > Freshwater > Lake | place: USA: Lake Erie, Ohio... | reverse complement strand
GTTTTCCATTGTGGCGTTTTCCACTGTGGCGTTTTCCACTATAGCATTTTCATGGAATCCCCGATGGCCGAGGACATGCCGCGAATCGATAATAGCAGTGGTGGAAGATGTTTTGAGGTAACGATCGACGGGTTGATCTTTGGATTTGAATTGAGGAAAAAAATGTTACAGTTAGCGATTACTTGCCTTATTATCGCACTTATCGCGGCCATCCTGGGCTTTGGCGGCATTGCGGGATCGTTCGTGGGAATCGCCAAAATTCTATTCCTAGTGTTTCTTGTCCTTGCCGTACTGTCGTTTTTCGGTGGTCGGATGCGCCGTGGAGTTTAAGCCGGTCCGACCGCAGGCTATGCGCCGACTGCTATGGTACCTAGGCGAACTACGACTTGAAATGAAGACACCCTAAACTTTTTCGGAGATTAGTATGGCGACTACAGAAATACCCCAATCACTTTCCCATTTAACCAAAAGCCATCGAAACACCTATGAGGCCATTTTTCGCAATCCCTTAGCGCATAACTTGGAATGGCACGATGTCGTATCCTTGCTTAAAGCGATAGCCAACGTTGTCGAGGAACACAACGGTGTCTATCGAGTGACTCGCAATGGGCAGATTCTGTCTTTGCACATCCCAAAACACAAAGACACGCCAAGTGAAATGGTCAAGGAAATACGCCATTTTCTGGAGCTCTCGCAAGAGGCATCGCCACCCACACAGGTTGCCTCAGGAGTCCTGATGCTCGTGGTCATCGACCACCACGACGCGAAGGTTTTTCGCTCGGAGATGCACGGATCGGTCCCGCAAGAAATCGTACCTTACGATCCACACGGGTTCCGTCGACATTTGGTTTCCAACAATGAACATACGGATGGAAAAAGAGCTCCGGAACGGAAGAGTTTCTACGAGGCGATCGCCGCAACGTTGCGAGACGCTGACAAAATCCTAGTCTTTGGACATGGGACCGGTCAAAGCAGTGCCATGGAGCAACTATTCATCGACTTGAAACACAATCACACCGACGTGGCTGGTAAGATCGTTGGTCAAGTCGTACTGGATTGGAATCATTTGAGCGATGATCAATTGTTGGCAAAAGCAAGACAGTTCTTCAAGTCCAACGACGACTAGTAACTTGGAACCGTCTGGGCAAAGGTCGTTCAGTTCCCAGAAGTCCTTCGATGAGTCCCAATCTGCGATATTCCGTGTCTTCCGTGGTTGAAATCTTATCTCCGCACCAGAGGACACACAGAGAACAAGAGCATTTCACTCTGTGATCTCTGTGCCTCTGTGTTTCCCCGCTTTTTCTTCTGGTATGAAACAAAACGATTGCCGGTGAGTTCGCTAATTGCAATCTATTCTGTTTAGCAAATACATCAGTGGTTAGATGCCTGTAGCACAATGTTTCAGTACTTGGGGAAGATCGCTGGGGATGGGAAGCGCTCCTCAAGGTTCTCGGCGCCGTTCAAGTACTCCTCGCGAGGTAACTCGACCAGCGGCCAGTTGTCGGGCCGAACTCGCACGATCCGTCCTGGCCTAATCCCCTCAATGATTAAATCCGTATCCAACTTGATTTGGATCCCACTGCTGCCAAGAGGCGGCTCTCCAGGTGCCTGAATGACCTCCACAATCGAGCCTCTGGATGCCATGTGCGCTGGTCCATAAGCACCATGAGTATGCTTGAGCGTGTTTTCAACCGAACCGATCATCGCCGGAACACTCGGTTTGAAATCTGCATAGAGCGATGGGTCCATACCCCCAAAGAGGGTGGCCGTTACCGTCGCTTGCCCAAACTTGCCATACTCGACCGAATCGATCCAAGCGGGCATCCAGCGGCTTTGGATGAACGCTTTGTGCGTCTGGGTCTGGTGGTTTGCGGCTCGCTCGACAGCCAGATCGTCCAACCAGATGTCGGAAACATGAAAGCGAGTAAACACACCACCCGGGGTTGGCTTCCAGGTAACCCCCAGCAATACGGATTGGTCGGCCAGGGACTTTTTTCCTTCTGAGGGCCATAGGCCCTGGTCGATCAAGTCCTCAATCCCAAGGCATTCTCGACCTCGCCAAATGCGAGTCGAGGCATCGAAGGTGAACTTTTCTTCGTTCGGCTTTTCTTCGTTCGGCTTGCCCTCGCCCCCTTGTTTCGCTTCACGACACGCGACGAGGCTGCCCTGTAGGTTTTGAATCTCGAGCTCTTTGAGCTTCCAAATCTTGCCCTCGCGCTGGCAGTAGCTCGGCTCGTCCTCGAGCAGTAGTACGTGGTTTTCGGCGGGGAATATTCCGGCCCCACGGTTGTGATTTGCGTCTTTATCCTTGTTGTCCACGGGCAAAACAGGCACGCTGGAGATCTTGGGATCGGGTGGAAGAAATGCTCGAACGTGCATTACGGTACCGAGGGGTATATCCCGTAGATCGGCAGGCGCGCCTCGGTATCGGATCATGCCATAAGGCAGCATGGCGAATGGATGGGGATCGTTGCGGAAAAACATCCCCGAACCTTGCAGCCTGATGCTCCCGCGACGGTTGGCATGATCCACAAACACCAACTCGCCGCGATAACTATGTGCCTTTTCGATAGCTGGAAACTTGCCAGCCTCGGGCCGATAAGGCTCTTCAGCATAGAGGCAAGCACCCAGGGAAAGAAAGAAACACAAAAAGGTGGTAAAGCAAGTAGAGTTCTTCATCAGTCACCGGTCGTCGGGATAGGTGCCCATGGGTTTGAGATCGCATCGATCTGGGAATTTAGAATTCACTTACAATTCAATCGCTCGATTGCTGTCGGCAAATTGGTCCGTTTCGACTCCCATCCGCTGAGCCATCAACAGCAAGAGGTTGCTCATATGGGCATTGCCATTTGCCGGACGACTGCAAAGTCCGTAGTGTTCGTTGGGCTTATCGAGTTGGTAGCCGTTGAAGTGTCCTTGGTTGAAATCCAAATGACTACCGTGCTTGAGTCCAAGCTCTGAGCCACCGGCGAGCACCAGTGGTAGATTGGCATTGCCGTGGCTATGTCCATAGCACATACCGCTACCAAAGAGGGCCATGGTCGTGCCTAGGAGGGGTTGGCCATTGAGATCCTTGGTCTCCGAGAGACGGGTCAAAAAGTAACTGAATTGCTCGATCGCAAACGTATCGTATTTGGTCAGTTTCTCCATGTAACCAGGATCTCCACCGTGGTGGCTAAGCTGGTGACGGGACTCGGTAATCCCGATTTCGGGAATAGAGAACGCGTCCCCTTCGCCTCCCAAGCTGAAGGTTGCTACGCGGGTCAAGTCGGTCTGGAATGCAAGCACGATCAGATCATAGACGGTGCGGAAGTACTCTCCGGCCATCGTGGCTGCGACGTCGCGATTGGTCCGTTTGCGATCGGCATCGGAGATCGTAGGCAGAGGCGTATCGAGCCAAGCATCCGCGCGACGGGTGCGAATTTCGGCTTCTCGCACCGAGGTGAGGTATTGATCGAGGCGACCTTTGTCGGCTGCTCCCATGGCCTCTTCGAGCCGGCGAACCTCGGCGAGGTTTGCGTCCAAGACACTTCCCTTGCGACGCAAGGCCTTGCGTTGGGCAGCGGTCCCGCCCTTGGGCTCCTCAAAAAGCGAGGCGAAGATTTCACTGCATCGACGCATCGCCGGGAGCCGTACTCCGTCGGCTGTCCATGCCAACGAATCCTGGGTCAGCGCGATTTCCATCGAAGGGTACCGCGTATATTTGGCGGTGACCTCGGCCATTTTCTGATCGACCGAGATGGTATTGCGATCGGATGGTCCTAGTTTTCCGCCGGTCAACCAAACGGAGATGCAGTTGTGATGATGCCCCAACGCTCCAGGGTGATGCAGTCCACTGATGGGTGTGATCAGATCGCGATGCTTCTCGAGGGGTTTGAGAGATCGCGAGAACTTGTAATCTTTACCAGGCTGAGTGATTTGGTAGTTCAGCGAGTGAACACCATTTGCCAGATAGACAAAAGCGCTGCGACGAGGCGTTTGTATCTGCTGGGCAGCCCGCAAGGGAACCATGCACTCGAGAAATGGTAGCGAGATACAACTGCCAAGGGCTCGCAACGCATGCCTGCGATCGATCAGCCAGGATTGGGAGAGATAGTTCATGGTTTGTCCTTGAGTTGGTGGTTTCGGCTTTGCTTTTTTGGGGCTTGCTGAGTTGCTCGGAAAAAAATGATTAATGAGTAATGGAAATTGGATAATGCAAAATGCTTGCGTGTGGTCGTTATTTGCTTTCGGTGCGCAGTTGGTTCGACTTGGCTGTAACGAGCGACTTGGCGATGATTTTGCAGCGCTGATCGCATTCATCTCGAAGTAGCTCGAGGCGTTTTTCCGGTACCAATTCCGATTTAACAATCAACCGTATCCAAACCGAGCTCTCGCGAAGTTCTTTCATCGTTTCCTCATCAGTTCCGACAAGGCCACCGCGCGCACGATGTCCTTGACTCGGTATTGGTTTTTCCTTGCTTCTTCTTCAATCATCTTGAGGTCCTCCTGATCATCTACGGTCAGCACACGCCGAAGTGCGTAGGTGCAAAGGTGCTCGATGAAGGCTTTTGCGATCCGCTGGCTATCTTCGAGCAATCGTTGTTTGAACTCCACCGAATCCTGAAAAGACCTCCCATCGGGCAGTATTCCCGAGGAATCGATCGCAGGGTCTTGGCCGACTCCCTTGTCCACTTTTTCGCTTGTGCGCCATTGCCCGATCGCATCGTAGTTGTCCCAAGCGATCCCGAGGTGATCGATTTGCGCATGGCAGGCGGCGCAGTTGGGGTTACTGCGGTGGGCTTCGATCTTCTGTCGGATCGTTGTTTTAGGACTTTCCGGGGTATTTGGTTCGATCGGATCCACGTTAGCCGGAGGTGCCGGAGGTGTTCTTCCAAAGATCACTTGGCTGACCCACACGCCGCGATGAACTGGCCGATGCCGTGTGCCGTCGGAGGTCAGTCCGAGGACCCCTCCCATGGCGAGCAAACCGCCACGGTGGTCTTTAGGCTCGAGCGATACGCGTTGGAATCCGGCCGAATCGGGTTCTTGTAAACCATAAAAATCGCACAATCGTGCATTGGCGATCGTCCAATTCGAGTCGATAAAACTCTCGAGCGGGAGGTTCTTGGAGAAGACTTCGCGGAAGTACTCGATGGGTTCGTTTCGAAGGCTCGTTTCAAGCCAAGCATCGTAGTTTGGGTAGAGTTTGTTATCGGGGGGAAACATACCCAAACGATGCAATTGCAACCATTGCCTGGAAAAGTCATCGATGAAACGGTTGGATTTGCTGTCCGAGAGCATGCGATCGACTTGATCGGCCAACGCTTGCGGACTGAGTTTGCCTTGCACTCCAGCATCGAATAGAACGCCGTCGGGCATCGAACTCCAGAGGAAATACGATAGCCGAGAGGCGAGCTCTGAGTCGGTCAGGTGCTCGCGGGTTTGCGGTTCGCCTTCGACGAGATAGATAAAGTGCCTGGAGGTCAGGACCCCTTGCAAAGCGACGCGGTAAGCGTCGAGCAATGACTCGCCTGCATCTCGCTCAGCTTGATAAGCATTGAGATAAACGGTCAAGTCTTTTTGATCGACCTCGCGGCGCCAAGCTCGCTGTGCGAATCGCTGCAGATGTTCGGCGACTTGGTCGGCCGTTGCATCCTCGGGGGGAACAAATCCGCTTCTTCGAGACTTCTCCTCTTGGCTCAGCAAGGGTCCTTCCCATTCGATCCAATCGAGGATTACCGTCGAGAAGAGTCCATTCCCTTTTTCGTCGAACATTTGGGGTGCATTGGCGCTCAGTAGGAAAGTCTCACTGCTATGTGTGAAGATATAACCTTTTTGGCTTGTGAGCGCATTGCGAAACGCAGCCCCTTGCCTACGGTCTACGCTTTGGGTGGACACCACGCAAAAGTCCAGCGATGTCGGCATCTCCAGGAACACCTCGAACTCGTAGACTTGCGGCTGATCCTCGTGGGCGGTGATATCAAAATCGAGGATGCCATCGACGGTTTCTTCTCCGGTGGGCTTACCAATGCTCAGGTGAGCCGGTTGTCCTCCCGGGGGTCGAATTCCGCTGGCTTGGATACGAACTTTGTAAAGACCGCTATGCTCAGGACCTGTCTTTCCGAACCAGTGGGGAGCAAGGGCCGTTTGCACACGCCCGGGAAAAAGCAAGTAACGCAGCGGTCGTTGAATACCGAATCGATCCAAAATCGCTTGCTGATCCTTTCCGCCGTTGTAGCGCAAATCGGCTGCAGTTTTTCGAACTTTACGAGCCTCTGAGGAAATGTCCGTAAAGGCGCGGTCGAGAACCAATCCGGCGGCGCGGTAGTATCGATCCACATGGGAAGGTGAAAGGGACAATTCCGATCCGAGTCGTTCGAATCCGTGCCAGAGGGTGTCTTCGTTGAGTTCCCCGGGTTTGGTTGGATCATAGCGCACACCGAGCAGGTCATAGACGGTGTTTTGGTACTCTTTGCGGCTTAGTCGGTAATGTGTAACGGGGGGTCTTGCAGCCATCCGTGCGGCTCGGCCCTCTTTGAGCAAGGAGTCTAGGCTTGTGACGAACTCGGCGATCTCTTGCTCAGATGGCCTGTCTTTTTCTTTCGGTGGCATTTGGCCACTGTTGACTTTTTCGAGGACCTCTCCCCAGCGGTGGGCGTCCGCGCCCGATTTGAAATCCCGCGAGAGCAGATCGATTCTCACGTCACTTTTTTCGTTCTGGTCGGAGTGGCAGGATATGCAATGCTTCTGAAGGAAGGCTTGCAAGGGTTCCTGAGCGTACGTCGGCGAGGCATCGCAAAGGACCATCGCTGCCGTCGTATTGACGAGCCAACTAAGAGACGAGGGCAATGCTTTTCTCATCGATGTCGAAGCCCTGCTTGGGGTACCTGGGATCAATCGGAGGCTGGCAGACGAGTCTACATTATGCGTCATGATCGATGTATCTTCAATCAAGCGATCCCGAAAGAAGGGGCTTTCCAGCTATCGTGCGGCAGGTTTGGCGGGTTTTTTGTCTTGAAAGACACACTGGCTAAACCAGTACAAGCTACTGCTCCAGTGCTTCGGGTCATGTCCGTGTTCGTCAACATGCCAAACGTGATCGATCTGATGCTGATTTAAGAACTGATGAATGTTTTGGCTAATGCGGATCAATCCATCTTTGTTGCCACAGGAAATCCATAGCAGTTTTATTTTATCCTTGGCGAGCTGAACGTCAGGGATAAGTTCTTGCACTGGTTTGGTATTGGGGGCGGCGGAAAAGGGGCCGATCCAAGCGAACGCGTCAAGATTCCTGAGTCCGAAATTGAAGGACTGGCCACCTCCCATCGACAGACCGGCGATGGCCCGTTTCAATCGATCTACATCGGCAGAGTATTTTTTCTCGATCGTGGGTATCAGATCCTCCAGGAGATCCTTCTCAAAGACCGCGAAGGCGGGTGCAGATGCCATCACGTTGCCCTCGACCCGATCGTTCTTCTGAGCCCGTCCATTAGGCATGACAACGATCATCTCAACGGCTTTGCCATCGGCGATCAGGTTATCGAAAAGGACAGCAGGATTGGCGAATTTTACCCATTCCGTTTCGTCACCACCGATCCCGTGGAGCAAGTACAAAACTGGATACTTCTTGCTTGAGGAGTATCCCGGCGGGGTGTAGACATTGACTCTGCGTACCGTCCCAACGGTCTTGGACTCGTACTCGATGAGCTCCACTTTCCCATGCGGAATATTCTCACGCGAGGTCTTGAAACCTTCAGGGGGTGCGGGATAGAAGGCCACGTCATCGGGTCCAAGTTGGATCGGCCCCCCAAAGCCACCGCGACGCGGAGCTGGAGTATTTTCCTGGGCTATAGAATTTTGCGCTAGACCAAGCCCAATGGTCACTACCCATGTTGCCATCATCGCCGAGAGCCGGTGCAATCTACAGGTCATCATCGAACCCCTGTCCATGTGGAGTGGAAAGCGTATCTGAACAAGGTTATGATAATGAAGACGGAACCAATAGAGTAACCTGATTCGCAGGTCTGACTGTCATTATTCACAACATGCGTGATGCGTTACACATGGTTTTTTCTACTTTCCGGAAGGTGCATCTGATGAAGCGACCGATAAAACGACCGGCAACCGTCGTTTTTTACATCTTTTGTTTGCTCTCTAGCGCCGCGAGCCTGCTGGCCCAGCAACCCGATACGATCTACTACAATGGGTCGATTCTGACGATGGTTGGTCCTGTACCGACGTACTCCGATGCGTTGGCGACCCAAAGCGGAAAAATCGTTTTTGTCGGCAATTTAGATGCCGCCTTGCAAATCAAAGGCACAGAAACGAAATTGATCGATCTGGGCGGGAAAACCCTCCTGCCAGGATTCATCGATGCACACAGCCACTACATCAATTCACTCTTAGTGGCCAATCAGTGCAAGCTCTACGCTCCCCCGTCTGGTCCAGGCAAAGATGTACCGAGCATCCTTGCGGAACTCAAGAAATACGCATCGGAAAGAAAAACCCCCAAGGGCGAATTGATCATCGGTTACGGCTATGATGATACGGTCATGCCCAACGGACGGCTTCTGAATCGCGATGATCTCGATGAAGCGTTTCCGGACAACCCAGTCCGAATCGAACACGTATCGATGCATGGATGTGTTCTTAACACTCAAGCCCTTAAAAAGTACGGTATCAGCGCACAGACCAAAACACCACCCGGAGGTGTCATCGTTCGTAAGCCTGGGAGCGAGGAACCCTGGGGGCTGATCATGGAGACGGCTTATATTCCGGTCGTCGAACAATCCGAGCCAATGTCCGCCGAGCAGGAAATCCAGTGGTCTCGTGCGGGGCAATTGCTCTACGCCCAAGCTGGCGTTACCACTGCCCACGAGGGCGCCACTTATCTGCCACAATTTCAAACGATCCAACGGGTGAGCCAAGCCGGTGGCAATATCATCGATATCGTCGCTTTCCCATTTATCAGCGAGGTCGATCGGGTTCTGGACGAACATCCCCTCGATCAGTGGGGCAAATATCAGAACCGATTCAAAGTTGGTGGAGTCAAGATCACCATCGATGGGTCGCCCCAAGGGAGAACTGCGTTTTTCACGACTCCCTATTTAACGGGTGGTCCTGGCGGTCAGCAGGATTGGCGGGGCGAACCGACCTTTCCGCAAGATTTAGCCAACCAGATGGTCAAGAAAGTGTACGACATGAACGTACCGATGAATCTTCACTGCAATGGGGATGCAGCGATCGACGCGTTTCTGACGGCTTACGAATACGCGAGAAAAGGAGATTACAGTCGACCTTGGAATGTTACAACGATCCACACGCAATTCATGCGAAAAGACCATATTGCCAAGTTCGTTAAGTACAAAATTCGGCCTTCGTTTTACACCCTACACACCTTCTACTTTGCAGATGCCCACATAGCAAACCGTGGCAAACAGCAAGCGATGTATATCAGCCCGATGCGCGATGCGATCGACGCGGGACTCCACCCGACAAACCACACTGACTTTGTGGTCGCACCGCTTGACCAACTGACCATGCTCTGGTCCGCCGTCAATCGCGTCTCTCGTGCCGGAAACCAGATTGGAGCCGACCAATCCGTCACGGCGTATGAAGGTCTCAAATGCATGACCGACTGGGCTGCCCAGCAGTACGATGAGCAAGAAACTAAAGGGACGTTAGAGGTCGGAAAACTAGCAGACTTTGTCATCCTTGATCGCGATCCACTCAAAGTCGATCCAATGGCGATCAAAGACATCAAGGTTTTAGAAACGATCAAAGAAGGGGTTAGGGTGTACCCGGAAAATTCGGATCTAGCAGTCCCTAAAGCTCCAGCCCTGGCGACGATGTCCTACCGATGGCGAGCGCACGTGTGCGACATGGCCGAGGTGAATCAGGCGGCGGGCAAGGTCTGGTCGCTTGTTAACCTCAACGGCCAGCCCATCACTCTGGAAAAACCACCGACGATCCAGTTCCAGGGCGGCAAGCTCAGTGTATTCGGCGGCATCAACCGCATTACCGGTTCCTACGCGCTGTTGAGCAACCAAAGCGTGGTGCTTGGGGAGTTAGCCGGTACTCGAATGTCCGGATCGCCTGAACTCAGCGAGATCGAAAGTGAGTTCTCCTCGACTCTGGCCTCTGTGGATGCATTCCATGTAGAAGGAAAACGTCTGGATTTGCTCAAAGGCACACAGGTCGTGGCGGTCTTTCGTACCGAAGAACCCGATTAAGGACTTCGGCAGCATCGCATCCCCTCGAGGAAGTTGACTTACGGGGCTAACAAGTCCGCAACGAAAACGATGGAAAAGTAGATCGCTATGGGGGGCAGAAAACTGGCCTTATCTGTGGCTCGAGCATCGCAATCAAATCCAATTTTTTCGCAAAAGCCAGAACTTCACCGAATGGGTCAAGAGCACGTATCCCAGAACGCTGGCTCACCCACAGGTGATCCAACCTGTGAGCCACTAGGCGCAAGCCCAATACCGTCAAATCGACATTTGGATCCTTTTAGGAAAGATTGGATTTGAATGTACTTCGGCGCATGCCGAGGGCTTTTTGAAAGCGGTTGGGCGCAAGCCCTCCGGTGAAGGTTCAAGTGAAGTGTTCCACCCTCGAACACTCAGGAAACCACTAGATATTTAGACTCACCGGGCAGCTTGCGCTGCTCCGCTAGCATCTGCCGATTACCAGGAAATGCAACTTCAGCAATGTTCCGATTTGACGGTATTGGGCGCAAGCCGTGGGCGATGGCCATGAGCCACACACCGATCCGATCGGGCTACACCGCCGAAAATCGCCCACCTGCTCGGGCCCAAACGCAGCTTCCTGGCGGGCTTCGTTAAATCGCCCAACGGCAAGCGCTAGTTGGCTTCCAGACCTACCGATTTGATCCAGAAGTTTCGGAACCGGACTTGGTTGTGGTGACCTTGAAGTTTGATCGGCTTCGATTCAGGTCCCTCCTTTTCTCCCGCACCGGTGTGTCTAGGCAAAATGAAATCATCATGAATCAATTTCTGATTTTGAAAAACGCTGATTCGGGCGTTTTCTTTTTTCTTGCCATCCTCGAATCGAGCTGCGCGGAATGCGATATCAAAGGATTGCCATTGGCCCGCAGGCAAACAGGCCATTTGATCTGGTTTCTTCAGCCCATAGATGCATCCACAATCCGTTTTGGTGTAGCTGACAAATGGAACTTGGTGGGAATTTAGAATCTGCAATTCGTAGCGCAGCTGTAGGTACACACCCGAGTTGCCGTTGCGCTCGTGTTCGACATCCCCGGCGTCGTTGACATTGAATTCGATATGCATCACAAAGTCGCGATAACGATCAGGGGTCACGACACTATCCCACTTCGGAGAGGCAGTAAGCACCCCTTCGGAAAAACTCCATTGCGGAGCAATTTTTGGATTTTCCGGGATCAGCTTCGAGCCCTCGGGCCCGATGCACTGCTGCGCACCGATCGGCTTTTGAAAGTCGATCCATTCCCGGGTCGATTCGGGTGTTGGTTCGGTGGCATCCTGCGAACACTGAACAGCTTGGAGTCTGACGATGGGAAAGCCGATCACCATAGGAATCAGCGTCATGGTCCCAATTGCAAATCCCCAACCGTAGAGACTTAGGCTTAGGATGCGACCGATCATTTTGTTGGAACTCCGATATGGGCTCTGAACTATCCCCACATTCTAATAGCTAGCTGGCTAGTTTTTTTCGCCGAAGTCTACTTCGAACCTGATTTTGTACCCATGGATTCGCAGAGAATTGCTTACCTTGCAGGTTGATGGTCCATGATAGAAAATACTAGCCGATTCGAGCAACTCCGGTGGGACCGGAACACGTATGCCAATAGCCGACCTCTACTGAATGATTGATGACCAAAGATGACTTTCTTCAAAACACTTCTTAGCGGCCTGAGCTTGGCCACTTGGCTTAGCTTTCTAGCTATCGCGCAGGAAATCCCCACAACAAACCCGGGTTCCAATCCATCGACCTCGTGGGCAGAAAGAGCCTTTTGGGAAACGACCGACGGCAAACCCGTTTCAGATGGCTGGGAGTTCAAGGACGGCACCATCGCGCTGGTCCAACCCGGCCAAGGTGGCAATATCGTTACCCAACCCCTACCGTCGAACTTCGAACTCTCTTGGACTTGGAAAATCGAAAAAAATGTCAACGGCGGTCTTAAGTATCGGGTTCGTCGATTTGGACAGAACCTTTTCGAGAATAGCTACCTCGGACTCGAATACCAAATCCTCGACAATCCATCGGACAGTGCATCCAATACTTCCACAGCATCGATCTACGATCTGGTTGGCCCCAAGAAAGAAAAAGTCCTCCATCCCCCAGGCCAATGGAACACCTCCAAGATCGTCGCGCGGGGGGATAGCATCGAGCATTACCTCAACGGCGATTTGGTCACCATCGGTACAACCTCCGGACCGGGCTGGGATACCCTCATTGCGTTTAGCAAATTTTATGGTGGAAAGAACTTTGGGCGTGCCGGCGACCAAGACCGTTTCATGCTAACCGATCATGGTGGAGTGACGATCTACAAAGATTTCGTATTCAAACCCCTACAAACACCTGCCTCCACCGAATCGATCAACCAAGGTCCCTTTCTAGCCAATGCCAGTCGCAACAGTTGGGCAGACCAAACCAGCATTGTCCTTTGGACCCGCACGACCAGCATGCCAGAGATGCTCCACGATGGCAAACCGTTCAACAAAATCTCCACAAAGCAAGCCGACGAACTTGCGCGTGAGCAAGATGCTCAAAAGCTCGAGCAACTGCAGCTTCCCAGCGGTGCAAGTTTGGATGAAATGATCGGTGCGTGTCCGGGCATGGCCGGAAGGGTACGACTTTCCTACTTCCCAGAAGAGCATCGCCATGCCGTGAAGTCTTTGGATTGGATAACCACCCAATCTGCAAACGACTATACGGCTCAGTGGAAACTTGTGGGATTGAACCCTGGAACCAAATACATCACCATCCTCGAGGCGCAAAGGCTCGATGGCTCCCCCTCGGCAGCGATTCGAGGTTCCTTCAAAACAGCGCCGGCTGCCACCGAATCGAGCCCAGTGAAATTTTGTATCACCACCTGCCATGACTTCCTCCGACGCGACGACGCTGGGAATGGTCATAAGATCTATCCAGCGATGAAATCGATCCAGCCCGATTTCATCGTGCATGCCGGCGATATCGAGTACTACGACAAACCGGACCCTTGGGCACTGACCAAGCCCCTGATGCGATTCAAATGGAGCCGGATCTTCAGCTTGCCAAACAATCGCGATTTCTATAACCAGACCACATCGTATTTCATCAAAGATGACCACGATACGCTAAACGACGACTGCTGGCCAGGAAAAACCTACGGAGCGGTAACGTTTGCCGATGGCGTCAAGCTCTTCAATGATGAACAGTTTCCAAGCAAGCCGGAGCGTTATCAAACGGTCCTTTGGGGAAAAGATCTGCAGTTGTGGATTCTCGAAGGTCGCGATTATCGCAGTCCCAATAACGTCCCGGACGGTCCAGAAAAAACCATCTTGGGTTCCGAGCAAAAAGCATGGCTTTTCAGAACCCTCAAGGAATCGCAGGCTACCTTTAAACTGATCTGTAGTCCGACGCCAATCGTCGGTCCGGATCGAGCAAACAAAAAAGACAATCACGCCAACGAAGTGTTTGCTCATGAGGGAAATGAAGTACGGCAGTTCTTGTCAAGAATCCCCGGAGCCATTGTTTTTTGCGGCGATCGCCATTGGCAATACGCCTCGGTGGATGAGGCGACGAAGTTGTGGGAATTTGGTTGTGGTCCGGGCAGTGAGAATCACGAACTGGGTTGGAAGCCCGGGGATACTCGGCCCAGCCATCGTTTCCTACGCGTGCAAGGTGGTTTTCTTTCGGGTGCGTTGACCTACGACAATCCGCAACTCACACCCAGCCTTACGATTCGCCATCACGAGGTCACTGGTACGCAAGCAAGCGAGTTTATTTTCCGGCCTTAGGGCAATCCGATTCTTGCGTTGATCACCAAAAAGATGCCACTTTTCATTTTTGCTGTGCCGCAGTTATGACAGGGCCAAGGCAGACGCGGAAGCCATCGCGCGAATCGGAGTAATGCGGACCTGCAAGACCTAAACGTACCGCGCAACGGGCGTTGCCGGGGACGTCGAAGTAGTTGCCACCTTTGCATACCGGACGGTAGTTCTCCGTGGTCGTATGCAGTTTTTCGTGGCCCCCTTTTGGATCGAAATGATCGAGAACAACTTCCCAAACATTCCCACACATATCGGCGATCCCAAAGCCGTTCCTTCCTCGCTCTCCACAATGATCGACGGGAGCAACAAAGGAGTAGCCATCGCTCCACGGAGCACTCGCTAATGGCCATTTCTGTTTCCGATCCGGCAGGAAATCGACGGCAGAGATATTGAAACGGCCTTCTCCTTCGGCAAGATCATCTCCCCACCAATACGCGGTACTGTCTTGCCGTCCACCCCGGCATGCGTATTCCCATTCTGCTTCGGTAGGTAAGCGGTATTCGTATCCAGCGGGAATTTTCTGTTTCACGCTCGACTGCTCATTGAGCCAAGCAGCGAACGCTTTCGCATCGGTCCAACTCACGCAGACAACCGGAAAATCGTCTTGCAGAGGAAATTGAAAGTTCGGATCACGCCAACTTTTGCCAGGCATCGGGTCCCATGGATGCACAACTGACGCACGGAAGTTGTAACTGGTCCACTTGGGATTGAAGCACTGGGTATGCCCATCTGGTTTTTCGGCGTCGGTCACATACCCCGTTTCTTCGATGAATCGGCGAAATTGTCCGACGGTAACTTCGGTGCGACCCATCCAAAATGGATACGGCACCTTCATTTTGCGGGGTAGCTCTCCCTCGTACGATTCCCGTTCGGTCCCTGATTGTGCACCACCTTCGATCCCCGTCGCCCAATCCTTCTCCGCTTGTGTGCTTCCCATCATGAATTCACCTGAGGGGACAGGAACCAGTTCGAGTTTGGTTTGCTGGCCCAAATCCGCGACGAGTGCGTCCGGAGGGGTTGGCGATTGAGCGAGTCCTGAAGTTAGGCATGCGGTCACCGAAAGCCAGCACAGAAGGATCCGTAGTATCGACATGATGGGATACACCAAATTCGTGATGAACAGGAACAAGAAAACAGATTTCAAGGCAGGCCCACCCGAGGTGTGAGGGGCTCACAAGGACCGATCAACCGTCGGGATCATCGAGCAGCAACTGTAGACGCTCGCCTAACTGGGTTGGGAAACGGGATGGCCAGCTCGTATCGATCAGCCCAATTTGGATCATGTCTTGAAGGTGGGTTTGATCTTTGCGACGGTAGCTATTGAGTTTCATCTCCACGAGGGCTTGGAGTTCGACGATCCGTTTCTGATTGATTTCGATCGCTTGATCGACGTTGGGTGTGGGGCTGACATATTCGGGCCGCACTTTTCGTCCCGCAAGGAGAATATGCAATCCTTGGCTTGGTTTCCCGTCTGGGCCATCCAAGAAAACGACAGTCCCCATCACTTCATCGCGGATGAATCCGGCGGTTTGCAGCGCGGCGGTGGCTCGTGGCAAGTCCTCCTCTGCGAGGAGCAAGTCGACATCCCGGGTATTGCGGACGGCACCATCATCGATCGTTGCCACCCAGGCCGCGACGGCATTTCCACCGACGACCGCGTAAGGAATCTGCGCCTCGCACAGCGCCTTGCAAGCTCGATTCAATCGTTCCTGAACGAGTTCCACGGCGCGAAACATCCTTTCGAAAACATCGAGACCTTTTTCACGAACCATACTGGCGAGGCTTTTGGAATCCATCCCAAAATTGTAGCAAGAACAGGATCGAAAACGGGATTTTTGGTCGTTTGTCGAGCGATTTCCCAAAACGATCGAGCGGACTTATGGCGACCGGTCGTGTCTTCCCATACCAGCCCGCTTAAGTGAGCTAGAGGTCCGGTAGGACCGGACTGACCGGACTGATCGGACCGATCAGTCGGATCAGTCGGATCAGTCGGATCAGTCCGATCAGTCCGATCAGTCCGATCAGTCGGATCAGTCGGATCAGTCCGATCAGTCGGATCAGACGGATCAGACGGATCAGACGCTACTCTTGCACAGTGTACTTCTCGATGAACTCCACCACGGGTGTGGGATCGTCGAGTCCATGCGGATGGTGGCCCACCCCTGGCTTGTGGATCACCTCAAAGACTCCACCGAACTCCTTGTAGATTTTCTCGGCCACCGCGGTGTTCTCCTCGACCGGGACGACATCGTCGCTGTCCCCGACAACCGAAAGAATCGCGACCTTGTTCTTGGCCAAAAGCCCCAGCGTTTTCAAAGGGGTATGTGGATATTCCGCGGCTTGCTCGTCGTTGTCAAACCCGTACCATTTTCTTAGCTCTTGCCAATCGCTTGGGCTACCCTTTCCCTTCCCCTTGCCACCAGGCCAACTTTGGTAGTCAAGCACGGCCGCGTCGTCATAGATCACGCTGACGCGATCTGGATAAGTCGCCGCGTAGCGATGCGCATAGAGCCCTCCACGGCTGATCCCGATCAATACGGCTTGGGGATGAAACCCGCGCTCAACGAGCATCTTGTGGAATGCACCGAGCTTATCGATGGCTTTGGGCGCTCCGAAACTATTTCCAACCGAGACAAATACATGGTAATAACCACGGCTGACGAGCATCGGTGCCGCACACCGGTCGGTGAACGCATCCGGAAACATCATGCACCAGGAGAACCGACCATCGGCTCGCGGGTTTTTCGGTTCGACCACCCAAGCTTCTTGGCCATCGAACGAGAATCGATGGCGTTTGAAACCGTGCCAAGTATCGATCGTTTCTGCGTCAAAGGCCAAGTCGATCTTCGGCGACGCAAGCTCGATGCACACGACCTCGCTGTCATCGCGTAGGTAACCGCAACCATTCGCGATCGATAGAGTTTGTCGGTTTTTGCCGACCAGCGTCGCGCGACTGAGTTCTTGGAACCCGCTCGCATCGGCCTTTGCGATTACCAAATCCCCCTCAATGGTCGTCAACCAGAACTTGCCATCGGCATAAACGAGATTCCCTTTACCAAACCGCAATTTCTGCCAAATAGGTTTCCCCGTCCTGGCTTCGATGCACGAGAAATGACTTACAGGACCGGCCGCACCGACGTTATCAAAGCCGTAGAGATGATCGCCGAGAACGATCGACGTTTGCCATTCGTTGCGCATCACACTTTTTGAATCCAGCGACTTCCAACGCTCTGAAACGGCATACGTTCCGTTCTGCAACTTGACATCGAGAAGGACCGAGCCGTGGTTCTCCCCCGAGGAGATGAAAACACCGCCATCGATCGATACCGGACTCGCAGTGTTGCAACCATAATCGGTCTCAAACGGGTAACTCCAAAGAACTTTTCCACTGTCGGGATCGATACCCAGGACTGCCGTGCCAGTGAAACTGACAACTTGCTTGGTACCCGCGAGGTCCATGAGCACAGGCGATGAGTAACCCGCGTGACCGGAGCCGCTTTTCCAAAGCAACTTGCCATCGGCGATTCCAAACGCGACGACCGCAGCGTCGTCGGCACCGCTGTGCACGATCAGGCGATCATCGATCACCAGCGGCGAGCAGGACATGCCGTACTCGGACGGCTTGGCCGATAGCTCTTGCATCACGTCTTTACTCCACAGCAGCCGACCCGATGCCAGATCCACTGCGATGAGAACACCTTCCCCGGAGTAACCATATACACGCTCAGCGGCGATCGTCGGTGTGGCACGCGGACCGTCTCCCATGGGGTTCTTGTAAGCTGGCCCCATTTGGGTTTTCCACTTCACTTTGCCATCGGCGGAATCCAGCGCCACGAGCCATTGTTTGCCTTCGTCGTTCCAAGTCGTCACTGCATAGTCGCCTTGAACGACCACTGCCGACATGCCGACCCCGCCGGCAGCTCGCCAACGGATCACTGGGCCAGTGGCGGGGAACGAATCGATCAGGGACGTCTCGGCGGAGATTCCGTTTCGGTTCTTGCCGAGGAACTCGGGCCAATCATCGGCTCGCGTTGGATTGCAAAAACCCGCGAAAACGATTAGCACGATTGCAAAATTCAAAACAAAAGAACAGCGCATGGGAAGCTTTCGAATTTTTGTGAGTCGCTTGTGTATTGGATCAGCGTGAAATGGATTTCTGACGGATCGGCGTTCATCGTAAATGGGCAACGGTGACTGATTCGCGACGAGATCTTCGAGAATCCAGTTTTTGGATCGGTCGTATTCCCACCCTAGTCGCATCGAGTCCATTTGAATCTATGCGATTTGGAAAGATCCTGCAACGTTTTGTATCGCCTCGGATCGCCAAAGCCGTTGTCTTTCCCGAGCTGCTTCGAGCTTCTCATCTCGCTGGACAATGATCTCTATCTCGATGCAAGCGAGCTTCGCGCGCTTATCCCGAGAATTTTGAATAACCCCCCAAATAGATAGATACCGAGAGCTTTTGTTGGTTATACCACGGATCGATCGTGTGGCACCTGAAGATCTTAGAAGGGGGAGCACCCAACATGAGTAACCTGATAGTCTCCGAAATCTGGCGTGACGATGAGAATGGCCACACCATCACGATCACCTGCGATTCCTTCAGCGCCCTAGCTGAGATCGCTTGCATGGGAAAGCAGCGGAAGGAAATCACTCTTGAGGTCTCGCAGCGTGCCCGTTCCAAGAATGATGGTCGCTTCGCTCTCGATAAGCTTGCTGATGGTCTGCGGCTTTCTGGTCCTTGCGTAAGACACAGCTTGCCAAAAAGGCTTGAGGTCCGAGGCCCTTGGTGGGTTCTTCAGGTTTCTGGTGGCTAGTTAATGAATCAAGAAGCTTCTCGTAGAGAATTCTTCAAAGGCTTCTGGAAAGGATTTAAGGATTTGAAACATAATGACCCCAATGGCGGACAGCGGATGGTCAGCTCCATTCGTGCTCGGCACCGGTACGGGAGCTAATCCACCGTAGCATGGCCCTCCGAGGCCGTGCCTGCACGTGATGAATCCAGCTTCAAAACGGGCCACAGGCCCATTTAACGGGCAGATGCCCCAGATTGCGTCACAGGCAACGGTAGATCGCAATCCCAAGGATCGGATTGGACTTGTGCAAGATCGCGGTTTCTCAGTATGCAATCCTACCGACGGATTTGGACGGATTGATTGTTTCAATGTTTTCTGGGAACGACGACGATGATCGCACGCTTTTTGCCGGGTTGCTATCTTTTTGGAATCGCTCTTTTTCTGGCGATCTGTGCGAATTGGTCGTCGAGCCTAAGCCAATCGGATCTGCCCCCTTTGCCCGATCGGCAGGGTCCCAATCCGCGAGGATTGCTCGAT
>Ga0315909_10003418_pt1 | contig 19357 bp, 27 predicted proteins | sample LakEriMetagenome_11_FD_203527 | JGI IMG/M metagenome (GOLD analysis project Ga0315909, IMG submission 203527) | Freshwater fungal communities from buoy surface, Lake Erie, Ohio, United States - Buoy 2 MA125 | ecosystem: Environmental > Aquatic > Freshwater > Lake | place: USA: Lake Erie, Ohio... | reverse complement strand
CGAAGGCTACACCGTGAACCTGATACGTGAAGACACTATCGCAGGAACTCGCAGGAGCAACTTGGGTTGAATCGGTCTGCAAGACCTTTGCCCCCACCGCATGGCAAGACCTACGGCAAGAGCTGTTTCTGCTTTGCTGTGATGAGCGAATAACACAGGCACAGGCCGCGCTCGACAGCGGTTATCTCGAATACTTTTACATTCGATGCGCGGCGAACCTCACCCGCCAGCGTGGCCGCATGAACCTGCACAGCACCCGCATACCTACTGAAGGGCTGGCCGAGTGTCATGAATCAATACCGGATAACGCGCCGGAGCTGCACGAAGGCGAAGACGCCACCCTGCAATCGGTCGGGGCTGTTTATGCAGGTCTCGATTGGTATGAACGCAAGCTGATTGACCTGTTCCTGAGCGGCTGGAGCGTGCGAAAGATTAGCAGGCAGACCGGAATAACCGACAAAGAAATCAGGCGCGTGGTGAGGCTGTTTCGCGTTCGGGTATTGGCAGGGCTATAAAAAGGAAAAGCCCCGCTTTGCAGCGAGGCCAAACCCTGTAATGACGAACACCCTAACACGAAGGTGCTGCGAATTTACGAAATAGACAGCGAAGTAAGCACGGAACTTTGCACGATCGCGGGCGGTTCCTTTTCCGCATGGGTAAAGGTCAGGTCGTAACCTGTCATATCGCCCAACGCTGTACCGCTGCCGTTGGTTCCGTTCGACATATCCATGCCACGTGTAAAGCCCATCAACCAATACTGATTTTCATTGGTTTTTACAACGGCAACAAGGCGGGCCGTTGAAAGCAACTTCACCTCGTTACGCTTTGCAGTAGACAATTTACGGAGCTTGATATTCAACTCGCAGGAATTGAAGGTGGTTCCGTTTTCTACGTTTGTGGTAATGGTGTTAGTGAAGCTGGCCGTGTCCTTCGGCAGCTCATATTTGAAAAAAGCCTTGCCGCCGTTAAGCGTAAGGGCCGATACTTCACCGCTTGACAGGGTGTAAGACGATACCGCCTCATACTCGACAAGCCAAACGGTGGAAACGCCACCGACCGCATCTTTGCAGTCGTGGCTAAATCCGGTGGTTAAAATGCAGCTCATGTTTTTTGCTTAAAAGAAAGGGCGGGCTATTTACCCGCCCCTTCGGTTATGGTTAAATGAATGGGCGTTTACAGTGAGAAGTACACAATTTGGGTCGGGAACGCTACCTGCACCCCGTACTTGAACTCAGCGTTGAAGATTGAGGTCTTTTTGGGCGCATCATAGATAAACTCAAAAGACTCTTCCTCGCCTGCCAGATCAGTACCGATGAAGTAGTTAGCCCAGTAGCTAAAGTGGATTTTGTTGCTTCCATTCAGGCCCGGCAGACCGTACACCGTGGTACCGCTGATGGGGTCAATCAGTTGGAACTGGTTAGCCTGCTCAGGGTTGTAGTGGAACAGATTTGCTCCTACAAGGTACTGCTTGTAAAGCAGGAACGTGTCCACACCCATCGCAAAGAAACGGTCGGGGCGGGAAAGGATGGCCTTGCCGTCGGTGCTTTCCTGCGCCTGAGTAATCATCTTCAGGATTGCGTCGTCGATGTTGCTTGAGGTCAAGCTGGTGAGCTTAGTCCATCCGCCGCCTGTGGTCGGGTTGCCTTCGATGGGGTCGCCTGCTCCGCCGAATCCGAGTGCGCTCAAAATGGTGTTGAAGCCGTCGAATTGGTTGTTTACGATGGTTCCCTGCCAGATGTCTGTTTCCAGTTCGTTGGCAATCTTCGCTACCTTTTCCTGCCCGATAACCTCGGCAAAGGGCAAGGTGTTGTCACCGGATGAACCTGCTGCCATTTGGGTTTGCATCCACTTGGTCTTCAGCGTTTTCGGGCACAGGGTTTCGTAAACGAGAATATCGCCTACGGTCAGAGTGCGCTTTGAAAACGTGGTGGTTCCAGAGGTGGTCGGCTCGCAGCCGTTGGCTTGGAAGAAAACTGTTGAGTCAAGAATGTTGAGGTTATCGCTGGTCTTGATACCGGGAATCACCTGCCCGGCTCCCTGAAGGAGCGCGGCGGTGGGAGCGCCAAAAAGCGCTTTTGTGAGTAACGGGAGGGAGTCTTCCTTGCCGTACCCGTCGAGGTCATTGAGGTTAAATGCCATAGCTTATTTGTTGTTTTTGAGATTGCGGAGATTTTCGGCCACCTTAGCAAGGCGGTCTTCGGTGGATTGCGCTGTGCGTCCGAAGCCCTGCGGCTTCTTCACAGGTTCAGCGGCGGGGATAGCGGAAAACTGCTCGATTACCTCAAGCGTCTTGCCCTGTGCGGTGGTCAGGCGGTCAATAGCAGCGGCCAGCTTTGCAAGCGCGGCTTCCTGAGCTTCAAACTTGGCAGCGTATTCCGATTTGAGCGCGGAAAATTCCGCCTTCATGTCTTCGCCGTCCGGCATTTCTTCGCCTTCCTTCAGCATGATTTCAGTCACGATACCGCCTTCGGTGGTAACAAGTTGGCCGTCGGCTGTTTCGTGCGTGCCGTCCGGCGCGGGTACGAACTCACCTTCGGGGGTCTGAACTTCAAGCAGTGCGCCTGATTCGAGCGTTTCACCCTGCCAGCGGATAACGGTTCCGTCTGCGAGTGTGCCTTCACCGAACTTTGCGGGTTCTCCAGCGGGAGCGGCAGGGGCTTGCTCGCTGAATCCAAGCAGAGCGCGGATTTGGCCGATTGTTGATTTATGATCCATGTTGTTTGAATAGTTGCTGAGTATTTCGTGGATTGCCGCCATCGCTTCGGCGTCTTCGTCGGCGGGGCGGTCGGTGAAATAGCCTTCGATGCTGAAGCCTTTGAACTCGCCCGATTTAACCTTAGCCCATAGCGCATCGTCCTGCACATAGTACGACAGGAACCAAGAGCCAGCGGGCGCGTCTTTCCATGCTTCCGGCGGATTGATGCCTCGCACGGGGTCAGTGATGAAAGATTCGAGCAGGAACAGGCCGCCAACGGGGCTGCTGTGTTCAGCATTCACCGCGTTGTATTTGCCTTGGGTTGCCCACATCCGGACAGCCTTTTCAATCGTGGCCGCGCTAAACTTCACCATGAACTCCGAGCCATCAGGGCCGCGCCTGTAAATGGGCTTTTCAGCCAGCATGGCCGGGCCTGTGATGATGTGCTTTTCTTCGGATTGAATCGCGAAGGTGAACGGCTGGTCTTGAGCGTTGAAGGCGTGGAAATTTTCCTCGATGGCAGGGGAGGACACAAGCGATACCTGTGTCAGGCCGTCACCTTCGTTCAATTCCAAGTAATAAACTGGTAAGCCCTCCATTACCTACAATGGCGGGTTTCAAAAAGTGCGGAAGTTTTTTAGAAGAACCCCGGCTGCGCTTTACTTTCCTTCGCTACCAATTCAAAGGAAAGGCGGATTTTTTCGCCCGTGGATTCGCCAAGGTATTCCGCCAAATCCTCGAAGGCTTGGTCGTTTATGACGCGGCTAAAGAATCCAGTGCCCTCGCTGTTGTTGCCGTAAAAGCCCTTAGCGTGAATTTTCTTAGCTATGGCATGGGCTAATGATAGGTTGCGCTCCTGCACCGTCTGGCTGCTTTCCTGTGCTGACTGCCTTACCTGAATGCCTTTCGATGCTATCCACTCTTGCAAGCTCCTGATTATCGAGCCGTCCCCGCTGTTGCGGGTGGGCTTGCGGCCACCGTCCACCCATTGCCATTCTTCCTGTGCTGTGATTCGCGCAATGACTTCGTTCCCGCGCTCGATTATCTGAGTGCCTTCCGGCCCTAAAGACTGCCAAAGCGAACCCGACGCGAAGCCGGGGCGGGTGTTTTTGCCCTTCGGCCTGTTACTCAGTAGCGATTGTTGAAGGTCTTTCGAGGTTTGCTGTGTCCATGCGAACATCAGGTCGGAAAGCGTGTCTCCAGTCATGGTAGGCTGTTCGATTTCAGCCCTGCCCATCTTCGCGAAGGCCGCCCGCTGCATGGCTTGGAACTTGCCGTTCATATTACCGATACCCCCCTGTTCTGCCTTACCCGGCGCTGTGTTCCGGTTATGTCCCCTTCGGTGACGTACACGCGGTTATCGAATGAGCCTGCAAATTGAGTGCCGCCGCCAAGGGTTGAAGATGGCATGGAAGGGGCTTGCAGGTTGCGGCCTGCGTTTATGTTTCCGAGGTTGCCTCCGCCGCCGCCCTGCTGCACGTTGCCGGATTTCACGATGCGAATCGCCCGCGCTGAGTTGGTGAGGATGGCAGCGGATATTGCTGCAAATTTAGCAATACCTGCCAGACCGCCCGTGGCCACGTTATCGCCGCTCATGGATTGGGTTACAGCCAACGCGCCGGATATTGCCTTGCCTGTGTCGTATGCAATTTGAGCCAGCGCAATCGCTTTGCCTACCTTGGAATTTTCGCCTGCTATTTGTGCTATGGCGCCAAGGCTTGCAAGAACGTCCTTTTCAAGCTGCTGTTTTAGTTCAGCCTCGGTTTTAGCTATTGTCTTACGCTCTTCGCTTGCTGCCTGAGCGTCTGCGAGCCGTATAGCTTCGATAGCCTTTTCAACTTCTATGGTCGAGGCTCCCGCGTCTTTAAGCGCCTGTAATTCGTTGATAAGCCGCTGCTTTGTAATTTCGGCCATGCGCTTCTCAAGGTCTTCTTTTGAAGTAGCAGCACGCATAGCGGCCAATTCCTGCTCATCGTAAAAGCCCTTCACATAGGCCAGCTCGTTATCGAGTGCCTGTTTGCGCATCTGCTCCGCCCATTGCGCGTCTGCTATCCTTTTCTTTTCAGCCTCTTGGGCAATGCGTATGCGTTCCTTTTCTGCATCCTCAGCCTGCTTTGTTAGCTTATCCTGTTCTTCCTTTTGCCTGTCTTGTTCGGCCTTCGAAGCCGCCTTACGTTCCTTTTCTGCATTAGCATCAATGGCCTGTATTGCAAGTTTGTGGCCTGCAACTTTATTCTCCATGTCCGTCAAGGCTTTTTCCTGCTCCCGCTGTGTTTCTTCAGCCGCCTTTTGTTCCTTTTCCGGGTCGAAAACAAGGCTAACCATTGCATCCTTTGTTTCGCTGAACACCTTAGCCAGCCCTGTATCGTAACCAAGCATCGACGCCAGCTTATCGACGAGCTTCAGCAGCCATTCAGATGGCTTGGTTATGAAGTCCAGAATCCCGCGAAGGATGTCTTTGTTGCGCTGCGCCGCCTGTATCTGCTGTTTTGCCTGAGCCTTGCCCGTTTCAATTACCGCCCTTTGATTGTCAATAGCAGTCTTCAGCGCCGCAATCTTCATTTCAAGGATTTGCCGCTCAGATTTGCCCTGCAACTTCAAGATATTGTCCTGTGCATCGAGGGCATCCACGTTGTCCTTCGATGCCTTCAGCCGCGCTTCCTGCGATTTGGCTAATTCCTTATCCGACTTTGAAACGCCGTCGATGCTAAGGTCGAGCTTTTGGAATAGCGCGATTAACGCCGTCACCCCCGCGATAATCACACCGATACCCAAGGCCATACCAATCGCACGGGCCGCGCCCGCCGCCGTGGTAAACGCTGGCACAACCTTGGAATAAATCATCTTCGGAATATTTCCAAGCTGAAATTGTACGTCCTTCAGCGCGGATATTCCCTGAGCGAAAGCCATTGCTCCTTGCACGCGCGCCATCGACTTTTGCAAATCTTCACTTTCCGAACCTAACAACGCCGCTGCGCCCTGAGCCGCTGCAAACCCGTTGGCCAGCGTGGCCGTGATGTTCGCGAACTTTTGGAAGCGGTCTGGATGCAAGCCCTTAACGGTAGCGTTAAAATCCTCCATTTGGTCGCGCAATTCCGCAACCTTCTGCGCCGCCTTCACCGCTTCGGGGCTGGTCTGTCCGAGCGCTTGAGCTAATCGGAAAGCTTCCTGCTGCGCTTCTTTCAGTTGAGCACGAAACGACTTAACGCTTTCATCTCCCTTTACAGAGGCTTGCACCTCAACAGGGGTTACTATCTTCTTTGCCATTATGGTTCTTGAATTAAAACTATGTTCCAATCCGCGCCGCTCCACTCGATTGCAGGACGGAATTTGTCACCCGTGGATGGGTTACCAATGTCTGCGTAATTCATATCTGTAAGCCCCCGCGTAAGGTCTACAAATGTTTTCAGGTTGCGGGCGTTGCTGCCATCGTTTGAAGCCCAGCCGAAGCGACGTACGGGGCGGTCAAACCCGCCGCGAAGGTCAGGAAATCGGTCATTGTTGTCGTCCTTAATATCAAACCCCCCGCCTGCTGTTCCTGTTTGCGGGGTAAATACCGACGATGTTTTGAGTTTAAGGAACTCGCACACAACAAGGTCTGACCCTCCCACGGGGTAATCGGTAATCTTATTAAGTCTGAAGTATTGACCGTCAAAAAAGTAAAGGTCTCGAAATAGCCACCTTTGCCACTCCGCGGGGGTTATGTAAACCCGAACGCGAACAAGTTTGCTGTTGCGGTCCGTAATCTCGTTAATGTATTTACGCCAATTCCGATTATACAGGTTGTTGTTTGTGTAGTTGATTCCAGCTGGCAAATTGATGTAAGCGGGCATTCCGAAGCACAGGTCTTTTGTAGGCGTAAATGGGTTGTCCAGATGGCCCGCGTGCGGATAGCCGTTTTCAATTACTTCACAGTTTACATTATTTAGGTATGTGAATTGGTCGCAGAGCAGCCAAGTTGCCGTGGTAATTTTACCGGACCAATAAAGCAGCCGCAATTCAGCAGCCGCCTTGTCAGCCGTGGTCATGGATGCGATACGAAACTCGCCCCCAGCGTGAATGTATGGCGTGGATGCAAATGATGTTTCGATTTTCTTTTCCTGCTGTATGAACTCGTTATCGACTAATATGCGAGCTTCGCCGTAAACGGTTCCAATCGCTTTGAAATAGTCTTCGCTGTCAATGTCTTTGCCTTGCGTATATGTAAATACATACGGGTTGCCGTCAAGCTCTCCCATAGGCGTAATTTCAAAAGGCTGGCTCCTGTCAATAATCCCGGTAATATCATGCACAACCGTATCGCGGTAAAACTCATCACGGGGCGCTATGTGTAAAACATTAGTTCGGTCCGTTGCCTCAATGTATAGGTTATCAAACCGAATAAGGTCTTGCAAGAATTTGTCCTGCTGCCAAGGTCCGGCTGAAAAAAAGCTGTTAAAGTTTACCGTTTGGTCTTTGCCGTAGGATTGTTGTAGCGCCCGAATAGTTAGTGAAGAACCCGACTGAATGGTTAAAGTAAACCCGGAAAGAATTGTTGTTGCGCGGCTGGTAAGGCTGGCATCGTAAACATTTTCAAGCCTGATTTCAATTTCTTCGCCATCCCCTGCATATACGTCAAATACATCATAAGGGGCTTCGCGGCTGGCTCCTACAACGGCCTGATTGACCATGATTCCTACTGTGAAGCGCTCAACAAATCGGCCTCCAACGTAACAGGCAAATGCGGCTGATAGGTAAGGGTATGTAACATCACTAAGGCCCGATACGTTTATTTTGATTCCGACGGATATCCCATACTTTGCCCCGCCCGCCGGGCTGGTATACTTACCCGTTGCAGGGTTATAGTTGCCGCCGACGTCGCTCACTTCGTTATTGAAAACGATTGTTTGCCCTGCGGTATAAGTCGCATCCGTGGACCGGGTGGCCTGTGCATACCGGGCGTTTACTTGGTCTTCACTCAGTTGCGCATAACCGGGAAAAGGTATTACCCTGCTTTTGAACTCGTCGGAATTAAAGAAGCTGTCGGACGTGTAGCTGTACCCCGCATCCTCGAAAATCTCATCAACAATACGCTTCGCAAACACGCATGGTAAGAAATCATCCACGGCCCAAATGGAGTAGGGTCGTTCTTGCCTTCCGCGGTCAATCATCGGGTAAACGTACCCGTCCGCCCAATCATGCGACCATGAATCTTTAATTGCGGTTCGGCTCAGGGTGTGGTTCAGGTCGGAAAGGTCTATTTCAGACAGGCGCTTGTTGCGAATCTTAGCGAAGAAGTCAGCCGCTACTCCGTGAACGCTCACTTCATATTCGATTTCACCCCCGCGCACGATTGCGATGTTCAGCAGCCGCACAAACCCGCGCACCTGCTCCACTTCATCGACGGTAATAAGGGCCGCCGCTTTCTTGTTCGGGTTAAAGTCCGGCGCGAACTGGGTACCCGTGTTGAGCTGCTCCTGTGCAATGTCGAAGATGTGGCCGAACACCCGGTTGTTATTCGCGGTGCCGGGTATGCGAAACGTCTTGCTCCAATCGCTCGACCGCTTTTCCGGCTCCCGTATGTCTGCGATTTCACGCGTAATTAGCAGCGGTTCGTCGGCTGTCAGGTCAACTTGGCGCCCTTCGATAAAAAAGCGCATCATAACCTTTGCCTCCGATCCACCAAGGCGCGGCGCATTCGCACGGTGTACTGCACCAGCCCGTCGCGGTTGTAGCGTCGTTCAAACTCAGCCCCCGGCATGACTACTTTCTCAAGTGTGGACCAATTCGCGCCCATGTAAACCACAGGGGAAAACTGCAACTGCTCCATTAACCGCGCTTCGTCGTCTGTCAGCCAATCGGTATTCAGTTCCCATTCTTCGGTGATTGAGGTGTTAAAGTTCTGCACCCCGCCCGTCTTTAGGTTGTACGAATACGCGCCCGCGCTGTATGTGAACGGGTCGCGCTCATAGGTCTTTTTCTCAGCATTGAGCCGCTCAACCGTGCGCTTGGTGAACGTGTAGGAATCGAAGCCTCCCAAGGTGTTGAGGAAGTGAAGCGTCACAGGGTCGTACTTGCTGCATTCCGCGTACAGATCGAATCGGTATAGCTCCGAAGCCTTGCCCGTGTAACCGGACGGCCAGACCTGCACGGTGTAATATGCGACATCGGGCCAGCCTACGGAAAAGCCCACATCCTCGAAAGTGCAATCCACGGCCAGCAACCTGTCAGCCGTGGCCGCGTAGTTGTGCGTCTTGGTTTCCGTATCGAGCAGGGTTCCAGTCGGGCCGTAGGCTTTGAACTCGAACACCTTGTTTGCCGTGTCAGTACCGAACAGCGCGTGTAGGGTGTGCGGCTCCGATGGCTGAACCTTGCGGGTGCTGAGCGTGTTCAGGAACTTTGCCCCCGCTGTGCCGCCGGATGCGGTCAGGTAGTCAGCAGGTAGGAAGGTCGGGAAATCGTAGATGGGTAGGCAAGCCGCCCATGAGAACTTGTTGTTGAAGTTGACCACGCCCGTAGTTTCCACCGGAACCGTGCCGTTTTCGTACCCGAACCGGGCCGACCATTCGACAATGCGCGGCTGGCGAACTATGGCGTTTGAAGATGGCGGCGTAAAGTCAGTTCCAACGTAGGACGCTAAGATCTCAGTCACATTGAACACCGCCTCGTTGTTCGCGCTCCCGTACCGGATAGGTGCTTTGAGCTTGGCAATGACCGAACCGCCTATCAGTATTTCGCACAGGTAGCGGAAATTGGCCGCTCCGGTGATAGCCGTATCGGTTTCGCGGGTGACGAAGGTCAGGGGGTTAAAGGCCGCCGTGTATTCGCCCGGTGACTGCTGCAATGAATAAGCCATTACTTACAATGGCTGAAAATGGGAATTGCGGAAAAGCGAAACGCCCCGACTATCCTAATAAGGTGCAAGGTGGAACCTCGCCGTTCGGATAGCGCAGAGCGCTCAGGTAGTTCAGAAAGCTACCGCTGCAAATATAAAGCAAAGGGCCGGATTTCTCCAGCCCTTGCCCCCTTTGTTTCATGCGGCGTACACTCTACCCTCACAGGCAACTACTTCCGCTTCACGGCTCTCCCGTGACAGCATTCGGGTTATATCTTAACAGCCAGCGTCTCCCCGCCGCTCTGATACGTTGGCAGTTCCAAAACCTCGCCGTCTTCGGTGGCCGTAATAGCCCCGAACTTCTGCGCGGCCTGATAGGCGGCCTTAGCCCTTTCTTCGATGGCCGCAAGGTTCGCTTTAGCCTCGCTCCATGCGCGGATGCCTTTGAAGTCCCACTTACCAGCAGCGGCCTTCTTTTCGACGATTACGCCCGCGATGGGGATTGCACGCTCTGCGTACTTCGCAGCCTCGGCAATGGCCTGCTCTTTGATTTGCTCCTTCGCTTCCTTCGCCACCTTTTCAATCTTCGCCAGTTCGGCAAAGGCGGTCAGCGGGTCAGCTTCGCCCCGCTCTACGGCAAAGGCAAGCTGCTTAATGTTGTATGTTATTGAGTTTTCCATAGTGTTTAGCTTTCGTCGTCTGTCAAATCCAATGGTGAAAGGTACGCTTCGGCCTCGCGGATCATGTCGTCGGCCTCGTCTTCGGGTACAAGCTCGATTGAATAATCCCCAACGTTACCAGACTTGTATTGAATCGTGTCCCATAGCACGTCTGAACTATCCGCGCCGAGATCGTCGCATATTGACTCCCACGCCTTAACCCAAGTTGAGTTTGTGACCCGTATGCGGACAAAGTGCCACGGGTCAGTATGAACGTTTGTGTAGCGCGGTGCATCGGGCCACACCTTCGCCAACTGCTCAGCAGTGGCGGTGATAATGAAGTGAAGTGTTTTGCTCATGGTTGAACCTCCACTTTGATTACGTAGTCGTTACCGGGAACGTGATGCCAGCTTCCGTCTGCGATTGTGTCCGGAATGGGTTCGCACTCAAAGTACTTGTCGAGAATGTCAAGGACGCGATGGCCGCGTACATACTCGAATACGTCGCCTTTGATGTGCCTCTGACAGCCTGCGAGTGTTACAACGTAGCACTCTTTCATGTCGATGCGTGAAGTTGTTTTTGTGATTTCCATGATGCAAATATAATACAGCGCGGTAATACAGCGCAAGTATTATTTACAATTATTTTGTAACTGCCTGAAGTACAGCAGAATAAATTTCTATCCGCGCTAAGTTTACATACTGCAAACAGCCCGCATCCTGAAGATATTCTGCGTTCGGCCTGCCGTCAAGTTCGCCCGCCTTCGCCCGGTTGAGCAGCGCCATCCATTCGCGGTTGTTCTTTGCGGTGTACACTCCCGCGCTTTCGTGGTTGCGGTACGGGCCAAAGTCCGAAGCGATTAGCGGCAGGCAGTACGCGCCCGCCTCTTTGACCTTTATGTCGCTTTTCATGGCGTTGAAGTTGTTGGCGATTAGCGGCGCGATAACCACATCCATTCCCGCGTAATAACCGCCATACTCCGACGGGTGAACACCGGGGCGCAGCTTCAGCCAGTCTGGATGGCCACCGGGTGCAATGGCTTCGGCAACCGCTATCCATTCACGGTCAGCCGGGTCATAGCCGCAAAGGTTAATCTCCACGCCGCCCTGTTCAGCGAAGGCCCGCAAAGCGTCCGCAATCATTAGCAGGTCGTACCGATGGCCGCGCCCGCCGATGAACCCAACCCGGTACGCGGGTGATGGTTCTTTGCTCAGGTTCCATTGCTTAGATGTGAAGTCGAGTGCGTTCTGAACGATGTGCCATTCTTTATTAACCTTGCCCACCATTGCGCCCAGCCGCTCGTTTTCCACGATGACAGCCGCCGCGTGATAGATTGCCTCTTGCGTCTTAGTGTGCAGGCCGCGCCGCTCCCATTCATGCCGGGCTGGGTTGTAGCGGTTCAGCATCCAGTAATCATCAATGTCCACGATGTACGGAATGCCGAGCGCATCCAGATCATTGATGACCGCGCCCTGTATCTCTGCGAGTGTGCCGCTCCATGTAACGACATCGTATTGCTTCAGGTCGGGCGGCGGGTTGGGGTTGCCTTTCGCATCGCGCGTAGTCCAGACGGATACTTCAGCAAAGCCCCTAATTTGCAAGTCGGTCAGGGGCGCGTAAAGGCGGTGATAAGAAACACCGCTCATGCCGTTGAGGATGGCTAATACTTTCAATTCAGGTCGAAGTTAAAGTCTAACACCGTATCGTCTGCATCCACCTCAGCAGCCAGCACCCCGATAACCTTCAGGTAAGGGTAATTGACAGCGCATTCATGCTCCGCCAGCTTCCATGTAGGGGCTTCGATGCGCGGCCCTGCAAAGGTCTTTAGGCCACCCGTGGCGCGGTCAATGGCTCTCAGTTCGGTTAGGTAGATGTTCATTTCCAGATTGTTACTTCGATACTAAATTCCCCGTTTGCGTGTTCCTCAGGGCGGTCTTTATTTGTGCAGGTGTCGATGACTTTCATTGCCCACTTGTACCCATCCACCCCGGCAGCCCTTAGCACGCCTTCAACGCTGAACGTGTGAGGCGGGTCGCATTGGTTCGGTAAGTAAAAGTATCGGTGGTCAAGGTTCCACTTGCTGGGTAGCGTCTTCTTGCGTTCGTACAAATCCCGATGTGGAAGGCTTATAAGCACCACGCCGCCCGGCTTGCAAATGCGCACCCAGTTCTTAACCGCCGTCACCGGGTCATCCAAGTGCTCCAATACGTGCGAGGCGTACACGTAGTCGAAGGTGTCATCTGCATACACGTCCATCGTGGTCGCATCGCAGATGTCTTTATCGTGGTGAATGCAATCGGTTAGGCTGATAGTATCGAAGCCGTCGTGCGTGTCGATGCGCCCGCATCCAATGTCAATACCCTGCTTTCCGGTAATAAAGCGGCGGTAAAAGCCGGACTTTACCCGGCGGTCGTGTGCTTTGCGTGTTTCAGCCATCTAATTTTGCCTTGTAGTGTTCGGTGATGCGGTGCATCTCGCGCTCGTAGAATATCGGAAAGTCTTCGCTTACCCCTTGCTGCTCCCACAGGCGAAACAGCACACCGCGCAATCGCTGGGCGGGTGTCTTTGCGTTAAGCTCAATGTCCGCCTTCAGGTTGTCGATAAGGTCGGATTCAGCCGCGCTAAACGGTTCGGGTTTGATTGCGAGGTAGCAAAGCTGCTGCGACATTGCCATAACCGCGCCCGCCTTGGATGGGTCGAGCTCCTGCGTGCCGAAGCCAATATGCAGCGTCCGGTCTTTGCGGGTTCGCACGCCTTCAAGCTGCGCGGGTAGGATTATCATTTGTTCAGGTTCAGGGTAACGTGAACTTCGCCCTCATGTTCAATCACTTGCTTATCTCGCCAGCCGTGGTTACACTTCAGGTCAAATATTAGGCCCGTGGTATTCCCTTCGCCGTTGATAAGGGCGTTGTGCTTTCGTTCCTCGATGCGGGTGTAGATGCTTTTTACTGTGGCGGAATACTCAGGCTTTGCATCGTATTCTGACAGCGTGTGACGGTCTATCTTGTGGTATTCGCAAAAGTCCCCGACCGTCGGGATGCGAGCCGCTGGCACTTCTGTAATGCCGCCCTTGTTGTTCAGTGTCGGGCGGGTGTATGCAGCACACCAGCCCATGTATTCCTCAAATGCCTTTCGCAGGTGTTCGGGTGTTTCAAATATCTTCGGTCGTCCCATATCGGTACTTCGTTACTTCGTTGTCGATTATCCTATCCATGACCCAGCCGAAACGCGCAAAGAATATACGCGCACCGTTGCCTGTCATGATGTTCACCCGCCCTTGCGCGGGGTCGATGGTCGCATCCTCTGGATGCTGCACAAATAGCCCGCTCATGTCGTTGGCTTTGAAATCCTTCATTAACTGCTTCATGTTTTCGTTGGTGAGCTGGGTCGCGTCCCCGATTGCGATTGCGTTGGGGTGAGGTCGGAAACACGGCGCGGCTTTGGCCTGCGAGATAGCAAACTCCGAACCGCATTTGTCGCACTTCCATACGTCGTACCCATTGACGGTGTAACGATCGGTTGAGTAGGCAAGGCAGGCATGGCAGATCATTTCAGGAATCGCTCAATTATGTAGGCCATATTCTCGGTGTTGTAGATCACGTTCCAGTGCTTGCCTTGGCTGACAACGTTCGGGCAGTATGGCGAAAGCTCCAAGGCCCGGCGCATATCGTAAATCTCGGCAAGGGCAAAAGGGCTGCTTTGATTGCCAAAGTGAAATTCACTGTTCCACATGATTTCAGCCATTTCGAGGAAGTCTTTAACAGGTTTGTGAATAGCCTTGGGAACGAGAGCCGCAAACTTGTGGTACTCCGATTCCAGACCGATAAACAAAACATCATACGGCACGTCTTGCAACAGCCGCCACTTATCGTCATTCCCGGCTACGCTGTTACGGTAGCGGGTGGAAAGGTTAACCGTGATGTATTCAGGCTTGCCGGGTGTTTTCATAATTTCGCCCGGTATTTCCACATTTACATCCCAATCCACTGGTGGTATGAGTTCCGGGTATTCCGCAAGAATCCACCGACGTATGTCATAGCCGGAAAGGTTCAGGCTGTGTTCCCTGAACTTGTCGAGGTCATAATCCACGCTCGCAGTGTTCCCGATAACCGCATCAATGCCCCACGCATTGCACAGCGGCAAAAGCATTTCAGCCGTGCCCTTGTCAAGCATGACGTTCTTTAACGGGTGTTCAATACCAGCCGCGTATTGCGCAGGCCGCTCGATGTTCAGGTAAAGGGTAGCACCGCCCTGCGAATACCTCGCTATCGTCGGCAGCATGTAGATGATGTCGCCCGCGTTGCCGGAATGTTTCCAAGTGGTCATTGCGTACCCGCTATCCTTTCCAGTTCCCGCATCGCATCAACCCAGCAGGAGCCGCAGCCCTTCGGGTTTTTGTTTAACTTTTCCAACGCCAGCCGCGCTATTACCTGCTGTTCCTGCGCGGTGAATGTCCACGCCGCTGTGCGTTTGTATGCCGTCCACTTAGGTAGCAACCCCTGCCAATCTTTGATTTCGGTTTGTGTAAAGCTCATAGAAAGAGAACTGCTGTTATGATTGCCGCAAACATTACGATCGTATAGATTAGCGCGATTTGGCCGTCTTCGAGTTTCTTCATAGCAGCATCCGGTTAATTGCCAACGCAGCCAGCGGGGCCAGACCTGCAAAAACCACCTGTGAGGGGCTAATCAGGAGCAGGCCGACCGCCGCCAGCCAGAAGGACGTGCAGGGGGCGCACTTGAATATCTTGTAATCGAATAACCCGCCGGGGTCAAGCTGGTTGTTAAGCGCAAAAGGCACAGCAGCCCCCGCGCAGCTCAGGCAGTAGAATAGCGTAAAGGTGTTCATCGAATGCAAATGTAGCACGTTTCAGGATGATTCGCAAGGGTCGAGAATTTCCGGCGAAGATGGGCGCGGGGTAATTCCCATGAGGCGCAAAAGGTTGTCAGCGGTTACGCGCTCGCAATGCGCGAAGTAATCGCGTTCAGTTGTCCAGTGACGGTCGAAGGGTGTTGTTACTTCGCTGTGAGAGTACCGGGCCACGGTGAACGCCCCGCCCGGTGCATCGTAGAAAATCGCCCATTCATTCAGGGCCATGCCGTCGAGCGTGTATGTTCCCGGCATTGCGCGGATTTGTTCAATGGTAAGCATCAGAATCTCGTTTCAGCTATCCGCAACTTGTAACTCGCAAGCTGTGGAACAAAGGTAAGCGGCAGGGCCATGTTTGCCGCACCGTTGCGGTTTTTTGCGATAATCAACTCCGCCGCCTCTTCCGATGCGGACGGCGCAACGCCTTCCTGTTCGCCGTAATAGCTTGGCCGAAAAGGAAACATCACAAGGTCGGCATCCTGTTCGATGGCCCCGGATTCTCGAAGGTCGGAAAGCATGGGCCGCTTGTCCCCGCGCTGTTCCGATTGCCTGTTAAGCTGCGCCAGCATGATAAACGTCACGCCGCATTCCTTCGCAATCTGCTTCGCCGTTCGGCTCATGTGTGCGATCTGCTGTTCCCGTATTTCTTTCGGGTTGCTTGGCTGAATCAAACCGATGTAATCGCAGACCACGCAGGTAATACCGTGCTTTTGCTTCATCGTTTTGACCCGCGCCCTGATTTTTTCAATAGTGATTCCGGGGCTATCCTCAAACCATAGCCGGGTCTTGTCGATACTATCAACGTGTGCCAGCATCTGCCTCATTGTCTGCTCATTGATGCGGCCCTGCCGGAACAGGTACGCAGGTAATCCCGTGTCACCGGATAGCATACGCATGGCAAGGGCTTTGTTTTCCATCTCCAGACTGAACATGATACCCGCCCCGCCCTGCTGTGCATGGGCTTGTAACAGCGCAACGGCCAGCGCGGTCTTACCCATACCCGGACGCCCGGCCACGATCCACAATTCACCGGGACTCATTCCGCTTGTAACTGAATCGAGCGCAGACCACCCGGTCGGAATGCCTTGCGCTTCGCCCTTAGCAGACCGTTCGCCTATGTCCTGAACCGTTGAAAGTAAAAGGCTGCCGTATGCGACTGGCTCCGAACCCATGTTATTCCGTATCGCGTCGAGCGTCGATTGCGCCTTGTCCGCTATCTTGAAAGGGTCAGATTCGCCCTGTGCCATGATCGCCTGAACATCTGCCGCCATCGTTTGCAGTTCTCTGAGCGCGTTGAGCTGGTAAAGAATCTTCGTGTGCGTTTCAATGTGAGCCGCGCTTAGTACCGTTTGCGTAATCTTCACAATATCGGGCGGGCGGGGTATATACTTGTGTTGCAGGCAATAGCGGGCCACGGTCGCAAGGTCAATCTGTGAACCCTGCTGGTACATCTCAAGCATGGCCGTGAACAAATCGCGGTGCATCGGGTCGCTAAAGAATTGCGGCCTGAGTTCAGTTATGTGGTGCTGCTCGTTTGGGAATTGCAGCAGCGAGCCTAAAACGGCTGCTTCTATGTTCGGGTCGGTGGTGTGTAGTGTCATTTGTGAATGTCGGGGTTATAGGTTTGGTAACGGGTGGATTGAACTGGCTTTTTCCACTTCGCGTTGTAATCGCGCTTCATCCATGTTTGCATGGTTAGCTTCCAATTTGCTACTGGTTCACCGCCAATCTTTTTCTTCCATTGAAGGTTTGTGTACTTTTCAAAGAACTCGTAAGCTATTCCGTCCGTGAATCCTTTTTCATCGGCGTAAGAAATCAACTGTTCCAAAGTTGGAATTTCAATCGGTTCTTCCTGTTTGCTGTTTTTCTTTCCCCCTGCACCCCCTTTCTTTTCTTTTCTAATTTCATTTCCATTTCCATTTCCCATATGATTATCATATGTTAATGATGTGTCATTCACATCTTTCGTTTTGCCAGCTCTATTCTTTCGCCTGCTCTCGCTGTAATTCTTTCGCTTCTCAATAACCTCTTGAAGACGACGATTAATAAAAGTTCCGGCGGCGGTTCGCTCAAATTTGTTCCATATGTCTTCATCATGTGATTTACATATGAATAACATATCTTTTTCCGATAGTTCGCCTTTCATGTGCTGAAGACAAATCAGGCGTATGTATTTGCCGACTTGTTCATCCGTCATGGTCAAAGTTCCGCTAATAAAGTCGGAGCTGTAAAAAAGGAATGCGGGGTCTTTCAAAGTTGTAAAAAGCAAAACGCCCCGCCAGTTCGCTGCGTGGAACCACCCCAGCAGAAAGGGTGCGCAGTTACTTTGACGGGGCGTCTGTTTGTTAAAGTCTTCATTTCTGCTAATCATCCGGGGCGGGTTCCAATCGCCTGTTCCGAACTTGATGCAATTATACGTTATCTATCCGATAAAACCAAACCACGCCGGGTATTGTTTGATGCGCATTTCCGGGTCTTCGGCCTCTGGAACGCGCCCGGTAAGGTTGCGCTCAATCTGCGCTACAAGTTCCCGCGTCCCCTTTTCCGTGTCGATTAGGTCTTGTATTCTCTTGCAGCCGTTTATGACGCTTGAGTGATCGCGCCCGCCTGCATACTGCCCAATCTCTCGCAGGCTTGCGGTTGTGTGTTTCCGGGCCATAAGGAAGAAGATATGGCGCGGGGTCACGTACACAGCCGAACGGTTGTTGTGGGCAACGATGGCGAGGTCTACGTTCATTGTTTCGGCGATGATGTGCCAGATGGCTGCAAGCTGAATGAAGTGCGTTTCAGGTTGTGCCGGGTCTGCCGCCTGCTGAAGGGCGCGGCGCTTGTTGGCTTCGGCCTTAGCTGTGATTTTCTTACGGGCGCTCATGCGATATCCTCCTGTCTTACGGGTTTGTCGATGCCCTCAAGTTCGTACCACCAACGGCCCCGGTGATAGTTGGCCCGATACACAACGCGCAGCCGTTCGCCGTACCACACCGGAACCCCGTCAGGGAACTTGCGCCGCTGCTCCCGCCGCGCCCATTGCAGCGCAGCGGATATGAGCATGATTGAAACGAATACAGCGGCGATGGTGAAAAGAAACGCGGCCCTCATTTTCCGGCTCTCCTTTCTTGACCGTGCACGTACCCGGCAAAGGCAAACAGGAACGCAACGGCTGCGACAGCCATAATGGCGGTTAATACGTCGTGGCTCATGCGTTGCCCCCTTTTAGCAGGTCGCCTGCGTTGTTAGCCTCAAACACGATGGCGGCGCGAAGCTCTTTGTTGATAGCGAACTCTTCAGCCAGCTTTGCGGTGGCCTGCTTCGCCGCTGCGTCACCCTTGCCGCGTACCCAGTCGAGGGCTGCGATAAATCGCGGGTTGTCCTTGTTAATCCACGGCTTTGCGGGTTCCTCTTTTGCTGCTGGAGCGGGTGCTGAAGGTGTGGCGCTGGCTGCGTTGCCGTCGTCGTCTTCAGCCTCCAAGCTCAAAAGCGATTGCAGCGTATAGCGGCGGTAATAGGTTATCTCAGAACCGCGCTGTTGTGGGTTGCCTGTGCCGGATAGCGTCATCGCAGATTGGCACAATACGTCCCCTTTTTCGCCGTCGAGAATGCGGGTAATTACCTGCCCGTCTTCAATCGGTTGCAGCAGGATAAGGCCGTGCTTTTGAAGGATAGGCTTCACCTCTGCGAGCATAGTATTTATGTCGGCGTAGCTGCTGCGAAAATGCGGGTTCTGTTTGTCCTTTGTGATGGGCTGGATTTCAGCCATCGCGGCGAGTAACTTCTTCATTCCGCGCCTCCTTCCATCGCTTGCAGGGCTGCAACTGCTTCGCGCCAGCGCGCGAAAAACTCGTCTGCTGTGATCTGCACGGCGGTCGGATGCCATGCGTCCGAGATGCAAGTGCTGTTCAGGATGATGCTGCTGTCATTGTAGATACCGTGACCCATCGGGCCGCCGTCTTTTTTCTTTCCGGCAACCCATAGGTACATGGTGTCGAGCTTGGCAAAATACGGCAACTGAACGCGCCGCGTTTCTGTGGTTTGGATTTCTATTGTGTGTTCCATATTCGGTTTAGTGTTTAGTGCTTTCGTTTTTCCAATGGTTCAGCGCCTGCGCCCGTTTGCGGTCGCCTGTTGATCGCGGCGGCTGTTCGCCGTAGCGGTCAGCAAGGGTCTGCTCCACCTTGCGCCGCTGCTCTCGGATATGTGCGTGAAATTCTGCGATTGTCATGGGTTTGATTATTTAGCGAGGTAAGCCTTAGCAATGATTGCAGCCTGCTTAACTGAAACCTTGCCATACTTCAGGCAGGTCTTAGCTACATCACCTGCAAA
>Ga0315909_10003417_pt1 | contig 19357 bp, 24 predicted proteins | sample LakEriMetagenome_11_FD_203527 | JGI IMG/M metagenome (GOLD analysis project Ga0315909, IMG submission 203527) | Freshwater fungal communities from buoy surface, Lake Erie, Ohio, United States - Buoy 2 MA125 | ecosystem: Environmental > Aquatic > Freshwater > Lake | place: USA: Lake Erie, Ohio... | reverse complement strand
ATAAGATGGAATATCAAGAACCAACCGAGTCCGACAAGGAAATAGTTAACTTTGTTGTTAACCATTGTGATCGTTGGAGGGATTGGAGAGATGTTAACTGTCTTGATGATTGGCTAGAGTACGAGCGTATCTTTAATGGTGAATGGGATGCCCAAGACAAAACCCGTGACTCCGAGAGAAGCCGAATTGTTACACCCGCTACCCAACAAGCCGTAGAGACACGCCATGCTGAGATCATGGAAGCCATCTTCGGTCAGGGTGAGTTCTTTGATATTCAAGACGATATTCGTGATGTCAACGGAAGTCCCCTAGATGTTGCTGCCATCAAAGCACAACTCATGGAAGACTTCAAAGTAGACAAGATTCGCAAGTCTATTGACCAGATTGAGTTGTTGGCAGAAATATATGGTACTGGCATCGGTGAGATTGTTGTCAAAACAGAGAAAGTCTTTGTTCCCGCTACTCAGGCAATACCTGGTCAAATGGGTCAAGCCGCTATCGGAGTGGTAGAACAAGACCGCATTGCAGTCAAGATTGTTCCTGTAAACCCCCGTAACTTCCTGTTTGACCCTAATGGAACATCTATTGATGACTGTATGGGTGTGGCTATTGAGAAGTATGTCTCTATCCACAAGATCGTCAAAGGTCAAGAAGAAGGCATCTACCGCAAGGTCAAGGTCGGTACTGACTCTATGGACACAGACTTAGAGCCTACCCAAGAAGTATCTCAGTACGAAGATGACAAAGTAAAACTTCTTACTTACTATGGCTTAGTCCCCCGTGAGTACCTAGAACAGTTGGAAAACGAAGATGGTGAAGTAGAGGATTTCTTCCCTGAAGACACTATCCAAGATGAGTATTCAGATTTGGTCGAAGCAATCGTAGTGATTGCCAATGATGGAACGCTTCTCAAAGCAGAAGCCAATCCATACATGATGAAAGACCGCCCAATCCTTGCTTATCAGGACGATACAGTTCCTAATCGCTTGTTGGGTCGTGGTACTGTTGAGAAGGCTTACAACTCACAAAAGGCTATAGATGCCCAAGTTCGTTCACACTTAGATTCACTAGCCCTCACTACTAGCCCAATGATGGCTATGGATGCCACTCGCCTTCCCCGTGGTGCTAAGTTTGAAGTTAAGCCAGGTAAAGCAATCCTGACAAACGGCAATCCAAATGAGATTCTGTTCCCATTCAAGTTTGGCAATACAGATGGTTCTAACCTGACAACTGCAAAAGAGTTTGAGCGTATGCTTTTGATGGCAACAGGCACTCTTGACTCTCAGGGAATGATTACTGCGGTGTCCAGAGATGCTGGTCAGGGTGGTATTTCGATGGCTACTGCCTCAATTATCAAGAAATACAAGCGTACCTTGGTGAACTTCCAAGAGGATTTCATGATCCCCTTCATCACCAAAGCCGCCTACCGCTATATGCAGTTTGACCCAGAGCGTTATCCTACTGTGGACATAAAGTTTATTCCCACGGCAGCGCTTGGAATCATTGCTAGAGAGCATGAGCAACAACAGTTCATTGCTTTACTCCAGACTCTTGGCCCTAATACACCTGTTTTGCCTATTATTTTGAAGGGCATCATGGCTAATTCTTCTCTGTCAAACAGATTTGAGTTGATTGAGATGCTCGACAAGATGGCTGTTGCTGATCCACAAGCCCAACAAGCGGCTCAGATGCAACAACAATTGGCTATGCAACTGGCACAGGCTCAAATTGCTGTTCAAACGACTCAAGCAGAGCAGAATAAGGCAGAGGCTCAGAAGTTGTTAACCGAAGCTCAGTTGATGCCTATTGAGTTGCAAGCAAAGAGTATGGCGGCTAACACCAAAAACCTCCCAACTGATGACGCTTTGGCTTCACGAGAGTTCGATAAGCGGGTCAAGGTTGCTGAATTGATGCTAAAAGAAGCAGATATTCAGAACAAGGCTAAGATTGTTGAAAAACAGATGACTAGACAATGAATCAGGAACTTCAAAAGTACTATGAGGAACGCTTCTCAATGATGTCCACACAAGGTTGGATAGATTTGATGGAGGATGTTGACAAAATGATAGAACCTTTGAATAATATTTCAACAATTGCAGATGAAAAAAGTCTACAATTCAGAAAAGGTGAGTTATCTATACTTATTTGGCTGAAAAACTTGAAACAAGTCAGCGAAAGAGCATTTGAGGACTTAAATGAGAAGAATGTATGAATTTGCCTGTATAAACGGGCATAAGACAGAGAGATTTGTTGTTTATGAGACAACAAGTCTGAAGTGTGAGTGTGGTGAGGATTCTCATCGCATTCTCTCAGCGCCAGCTTTTAAGTTAGAAGGGTGGTCTGGAGCGTTTCCATCATCGCATGGGAAGTTCGAGAAAAGCCATTTGGATAAGTTAAAGGCTGAACGCAAAATCAACTCATAAGCAATTATGCCGAGTTGAATCTCCTACAACCGATTGACGGCAGGAAAAGGAAAGAAGTATGTTGATTGATGACGACAAAGAAGAGTTGGGCGAGTTAGAGATCGAACAGCAGAAGATCGAGCAGAAGCCTGAACTCCCTGAGAAATACAGGGATAAAAGTTTAGACGACATTGTGAAGATGCACCAAGAGGCTGAGAAGCTCATTGGAAAGCAAGCACAAGAGGTAGGCGAGGTCAGAAAGCTAGCCGATGAACTCATCAAACAGAACCTTAGTTCCAAGCAACAGACTAGACAGGAAGAGCCTGAAGTAGATTTCTTTGAGAATCCACAGAAGGCAATTCAGAGGACTGTTGATAATCACCCCGACATCCAAGCGGCTCGCATGGCGACTCTTGAGATGAAAAAGGCACAAATTCAGCAGAGGTTGGCGCAAGAACATCCTGATTTTGGCGACATCGCTAAAGATCAAGATTTTGCAAATTGGGTGAAGTCTAGCCCTGTTCGCATTAAGTTATTTGAGCAAGCCGATGCGGGATATGATTATGATTCTGCCAATGAATTGCTATCGACCTATAAACAGCTACGAACTGTAAAAAGTAAGCAAGTAAGTGATGAGGGTGAGGTAACTCGCAAGCAGAACTTAAAAGCAGTAGGTGTTGATGTAGGTGGTTCTGGTGAATCATCAAAGAAAGTGTACAGAAGGGCAGACCTTATTCGGCTGAAAATGCAAGACCCAGATCGGTATGATGCTCTAAGTCAAGAAATTATGGCGGCATATCAAGAAGGTCGAGTTCGTTAAACTTTAGGAGATTTAATCATGGCATATCCAACACCAGCGGTAACCACAACCACCGCAGCAACGTTCATTCCAGAAATTTGGAGTGATGAAATCGTAGCCGCTTACAAGAAAAACCTTGTATTGGCTAACATCGTAATGAAGATGAACTTCAAGGGCAAGAAGGGTGACACAGTTCACATTCCAGCTCCTACCCGTGGTTCAGCTTCTGCAAAAGCCGCCTCTACTGCCGTCACTTTGATTGCAGATACTGAGACAGAAGTTTTGGTTTCTATCAACCAACACTTTGAATACTCACGTTTCATTGAGGACATCGTTGAAGCACAAGCCTTGAACAGCTTGCGCCAGTTCTACACCGCTGATGCAGGCTATGCGCTTGCCAAGCAAGTAGACACTAGCTTGATCCAGTTGGGTCGTGCATTCAATGGTGCTACTGTCGGTACTAACGACTACGCAACAAGCAACACTACTACCAAAGCCTTTATCGGTTCTGATGGTACTACTGCTTACAACAGCACATCTTCCAATGCAGCCGCATTGACTGATGCCGCTATCCGCCGCACCATTCAGCGTTTGGACGACAACGACACTCCTATGGATGGTCGCTTCTTTGTTATTCCTCCTTCAAGCCGCAACACGTTGATGGGTCTATCCCGTTACACTGAGCAGGCTTTTGTGGGCAATGGCAATGCAATCCGTACTGGTGAAATCGGTCAACTGTATGGTATCCCCGTGTTCACAACAAGCAATGCTGATACTGGTGCTGGTAACTCTGGCACTGATCGTATCTGCTTGATGGGTCACAAGGACTCTATGGTTTTGGTTGAGCAAATCGGTATCCGTTCACAGACTCAATACAAGCAAGACTACTTGGCTACCTTGTTCACATCTGACACACTTTATGGTGTGAAAGCAATGCGTACAGCCGCCACAACTGGTGCAGCTTTGTCTTCTAGCGCATTTGCGTTAGCAGTTCCAGCCTAATAGTTGCCACTTTCCCCTCATCTTCACGGGTGGGGGGATTTTTTCTAATCTAGGAGGAATTTATTATGGCAGCAGCATCAGCAGTCGTTTCCCGCAGGGGCAATGACCAGTTCCGTGGTCTATTTACAGACACTTGGGACGTTACCTGTACTCTTGATAGCGCTTCAGTAGCTACTACTGCAACCGCTACAGATACAGTTACAGTTCCAGGCGTTGCATTGGGCGACATGGTTATCGGTATGGCAATTGGCGTTTCTGAGGCAGGTTTGGTTCGTAGAGCCTATGTTTCAGCCGCTAATACAGTTACTATCGTGACTTACAACCCTACAGCAGGTTCTGTAGACTTGGCATCAACCACATTGAATCTTATTGTGGCTCGTGCAGTGTAATAAAAGGGGGCTAATACCCCCCTTTTTTTGGAGTTCTTATGGCGACCTTTAGATGTTTAACAAGTGGACAGACAGTCACTTTTATCTATCAGCACGATATTGACTCGATGAAGGGTCATCAAGGTTACGTCAGAATTGATGAAGTTGAGGAAGAAACTTCTGAGAAGCAAATAGTCTTGCAACCTCCAGTACCTGTTAAGAAGATGGGTCGTCCAAGGAAATCAAATGTCTGAGATTGATCCACGAGAATTTGGCAAGCTAGAGGCTCAAGTTGAGGCTCTACAAACAGAAGTTCACGCACTTCGCCAAGATATTAAGACGCTTTTAGAAATGGCTAACAAATCTAAAGGCGGTTTTTTCGTTGGAATGGCAATCGCCTCTGTAGTAGGCGGTATCATTTCTTTCATTGCAACCAAGCTAGTTCGATAAGGATTTATATGCCTCAAGTTGGAAACAAGAAATTCCCATACACAGAAAAAGGCGAGAAAGAAGCCAAAGAATATGGCAAGAAGAAATCTATGCCTGTTACTGTAATGATTGCTATTGGTAAGCCTAAAGCTATGCCTACTCGTGGTGGTCGTACTGCTACCAACATGATGAAAAAAGCAGGTCGTGGCAAATGAAACCCGCTACCAAGATCAGGAAGGTAATGCGTGAGTTCAAAGAAGGAACTCTCCACTCTGGCAAAAAAGGCCCTGTGGTGAAGAATCCTAAACAAGCCATTGCCATTGCTATTTCCGAGTCTAAGAGGAAGAAGAAATGAAACAAGGTCTTTATAGCAACATCGCAGCAAAGAGAGAACGCATCAAAGCGGGTTCTAAGGAAAAGATGCGTAAGGTTGGCTCTAAAGGCGCTCCTACTGAGGCGGCATTTAAGGCTGCGGCTAAGACCGCAAAGAAGAAATGAAATCTCCTGCTTGGCAAAGAAAAGAAGGTAAATCTGCGTCAGGGGGCTTGAATGCCAAAGGAAGAGCATCGTATAATGCAGAAACGGGTGGTAATTTAAAGCCACCAGTAAAGTCGGGAGATAACCCTCGTAGGGCATCCTTTTTAGCACGAATGGGCAATATGCCTGGCGCTGAGATGAAAGATGGGAAGCCTACCCGACTCCTATTATCTCTTAGAGCTTGGGGCGCATCGTCCAAGGAAGACGCTAAAGCGAAAGCTAAAGCGATCTCTAAGAGGAATAAATGAGACCTGTATCCGTTGGAGTTGAACCTACAGCCGCTACGCTGACTACTGTTTATACAGTTCCTACGGGTTACTACGCCAAATTCACAGTCATGTATATCCACAATACTGGTGGATCGACAAAACACATTACTGTGGTGTGGAATGATGCAAGTGCCGCTACTTCCTACGACATCCTGACTGAATACAACTTTACTTCTAAGCAATACCTTCAATTTGACGGCAATGCTTATATCGTTTTAGAAGAAGGCGATAAAATTCAGATTACGACTGAAGCGGGTAGTACCTTCAGTTTTATTGCCACATTTGAAGTTTCAGGAGCGCAACGAACATGACCTACTTAGAACTTGTTAACGATGTGCTAGTTCGCTTGCGTGAAAGCACAGTATCTACTGTTGGCGAAACAACCTATTCTTCTTTGATTGGCAAGTTTGTCAATGATGCTAAGCGTCAAATTGAAGACTCTTACAACTGGAATTGCCTTGCTCAAACAATCACAGTAACGACTACTTCTGGTACTAGTTCTTATGCTTTGACAGGTGCTGGACAGAAGTTTCGTGTTAATGACGCTCTGAACACAACAAGTTTGATTGGTCTGCGGAATATTGAGTTTGTGGACATGAACCGCAAACTAAACCTTGGTGCGCCTTCACAATCTATTCCTTCAGAGTTCTGCTTTAGCGGTGTAGATGGTAGTGGAGACACCAAAGTAGACCTGTTTCCAGTTCCTTCTGGTGCTTTTACTCTGTTGTTTGACCTGACTATCCCACAGGCTGCTTTGTCTGCTGATGGCACATCTGTGAAGGTTTTGGACTATTTGGTTGCTCAGAGTGCGTATGCTCGTGCTTTGATTGAGCGTGGTGAAGATGGTGGAACAAACTCTGCCGAGGCTTATGCCTTGTTCAGAGGAATGCTCTCTGATGCTATTGCATTGGAATCCACCCGTTATCCTGAAGACAACTTTGTGGCGGTCTAATGGCTTCTCAACTTCAAAGTTACAGTCTTTCAGCACCAGGCTTCTATGGCCTGAATACTGAAGATTCTCCCCTTGATTTAGGGGCTGGCTTTGCCTTGGTTGCAACCAATTGCATCTTGGATCAATATGGTCGTATTGGTGCTAGAAAAGGTTGGTCAAGGGTTAACTCTTCCTCTGGCAATCTAGGTGCTAACGATGTTGGTGTAATCCATGAGTTAGTCCAAAACGATGGGACTTTGACTGTTCTGTTTGCTGGCAACAACAAGATATTCAAACTTGGCACTTCTAATGCGGTGACTGAGTTAACTTATGGTGGTGGCGGTTCTGCTCCTACTATCACGGCATCTAACTGGCAATGTGCATCTTTGAATGGCATTGCATACTTCTTCCAAACAGGTCACGATCCTTTGATTTATGACCCTGCTGTAAGTACAACTACTTATCGCAGAGTCTCAGAGAAGTCTGGTTATGTCGCTACAGTTCCTCAAGCCAACATTGCTATTTCAGCATTTGGTCGTCTTTGGGTAGCTAATACATCAACTGATAAAGTAACTGTTACCTTCTCTGATCTGATTGCAGGTCATGTATGGGGCGGTGGCACTTCAGGAACATTGGATGTCTCCCGTGTATGGCCTAATGGTGCAGATGAAGTCATGGGTTTAGCAGCTCACAATGATTTCTTGTTTATCTTTGGTAAGAAACAGATTCTTGTTTACTCAGGTGCTTCTACTCCTGCATCTCTTGTTCTGAGCGACACAGTAGGTTCTATTGGATGTATTGCTAGAGATACCATACAAAGTATTGGTACTGATGTTGTTTTCTTGTCAGACTCAGGCGTTCGTTCATTGATGAGGACTATTCAAGAGAAGTCTGCACCTTTGCGAGACCTATCTAAGAATGTTCGATTTGATTTGGAATCCTCCTTGTCTGGAGAAACACTAGCAAACGTCAAATCTGTTTATTCAGAGAAGAATGCTTTTTATCTGCTTGTTTTACCTGCATCATTCCAAGTTTATTGCTTTGATACTAAACAATCCTTGCAAGATGGTGCTTCCCGTGTAACCAAGTGGGATTCTATTGCTCCAACGGCTTTACGTTCATTGCGTAATGGTGACTTGTATATTGGTAAGAATGGGTATATCGGTAAGTATGGAACTTACCTTGATGACACATTAACGTACCGATTTGCGTACTACACCAATAATGCTGACTTGGGTAATCCTAATCAGATTTCCATCCTAAAGGCGGTTACAGCCATTGTTATTGGTGGATCGAATCAGTATTTGACAATCAATTGGGGTTTTGATTACTCTGGTTCTTATCGTGCTGAAAACATTTATATTCCCTCACAAAGTAGTTATGAGTATGGAACTGCTGAATACAACATTGCTGAGTACACAAGTGGTGTCCCAATCAAGACACTAACAGCAAATGCTTCTGGTGCAGGAAAAATTGTCCAAACTGGATATGAGACAACGATCAATGGGGTTTCGTTTTCTCTTCAAAAGATTGAAATTCAAGCCAAAGATGGCAAAATGGGCTAAGGAGAAATATCTTGTCGAACTATACAAAAACCACGAACTTTGCAACAAAAGACAATCTGTCGCCTGGCAATCCTCTGAAGATTGTTAAAGGTACTGAGATTGATACTGAATTTAACAACATTCAGACTGCTGTTGCAACAAAGACAGATAACTCCTCTGCCGCAATTACTGGTGGTTCAATCACAGGCATCACAGACTTAGCGATTGCTGATGGCGGTACAGGTGCTTCTACGGCTACTGCTGCCCTGAACAATCTATTGCCTAGCCAAACAAGTAACGCAAACAAGTATCTTCAGACTGATGGCACTAATGCTACTTGGGATGCAGTAACTCTATCTACTTCTGACATCACAGGAACTCTAGCAGTTGCTAATGGCGGTACAGGTGTAACTTCATCTACTGGCACAGGCTCAGTAGTGTTGTCAAACAGTCCAACTTTGGTGACTCCCGCCTTGGGAACTCCTGCTTCTGGTACAGCTACCAACCTAACAGGTCTGCCGATCTCTACAGGTGTTTCAGGTCTTGGTACTGGTGTGGCGACCTTCTTAGGTACTCCATCATCTGCTAACCTTGCTTCTGCCGTAACAGATGAAACTGGTTCTGGTGCTTTGGTGTTCGCCAATAGTCCAACTCTGGTGACTCCTACTTTAGGTACTCCCGCTTCGGCAACCTTGACTAACGCTACTGGTTTGCCAATCAGTACTGGTGTGAGTGGTTTGGGTACGGGTGTGGCTACTTTCTTAGCTACTCCTAGTTCGGCAAACTTAGCTTCTGCCGTATCTGACGAGACAGGAACAGGCGCTTTAGTATTTGCTAACTCACCTACTTTGGTGACTCCTACACTTGGAACTCCTGCTAGTGCGACTTTGACAAACGCTACAGGATTGCCTTTGTCTACTGGTGTAACAGGAAATCTTCCAGTTACTAATCTGAATTCAGGAACATCTGCAAGTGCATCAACCTTTTGGCGTGGTGATGGCACATGGGCTTCACCTTCTGGATCAGGTGATGTTGTTGGCCCAGCGTCAGCAACCGACAATGCGTTAGTTCGATTTGACAGCACGACAGGAAAGTTGATTCAAAATAGTGTTGTAACAGTTGCCGACTCAACGGGAAATATGGCGGGTGTTGGTACGTTGTCAATGAATGGTGAATTGACGTATGGTGGTGTTACGCTTACTAATGGCGTGACAGGCACTGGCAAGATGGTACTAGATACTAGCCCAACATTGGTTACTCCTGCGCTTGGTACACCAACAAGCGGTACGTTAACTAACGCAACTGGTTTGCCAATTTCAACGGGTGTATCAGGATTGGGAACGGGGGTTGCAACTTTCTTAGCAACTCCATCAAGTGCCAATTTAGCTTCTGCGGTCACAGATGAAACAGGATCGGGCGCTTTAGTCTTTGGTACAAATGCTGCCCTTACAAATCCAACAGTTACAAGTTATGTAGAAACTGTCTATGCTTTATCAGGAACGGCTATTGACCCTGCAAACGGCACAATCCAAACCAAGACACTCGGTGCTAACACTACGTTTACAGAATCATTGGCTGATGGTCAATCTGTTGTCTTGATGCTTAACCCAGTTACTTACACAGTTACATGGCCTACAATGACTTGGATTAACGTAGCTGGCTCTGGAACTGCACCCACACTTGAAGCATCGTCAACTAATGTAGTCACTATATGGCAAGTTGGCGGGACTGTTTATGGTAATTGGGCAGGGAGTGCTTAATGTTTTTGGCTAAAAAACTAAATAGGGGGGCGGGTACTCCTGCTGCCCCCGCAGACGCACAGTTCAACTACGTCACCATGCTGTTACATGGCGATGGAACTAATGGCGCACAGAATAATACATTTGTAGATAGTGGCCCAAACACTTTCTCCATTACTCGTGGTGGCAATACAACCCAAGGTTCTTTCTCGCCTTATGGGTCTAATTGGGGTACTAATTTTGATGGCTCAACAAGTTCTTTAACTGCGCCATATATTGCGCTGTCTTCTAACTTCACTATTGAGTGTTGGGCATACGCAAATTCTTTGGGTGGTTCAAGAGGTCTTGTCGGTATATCCAAAGTTGAGGACAACAGAAATATTGTTGTTAGAGCGGATGGAACAAACCTTGAATTTTGGGTTGATGGTTATAACAACATCACAACAGCAACTTCTGTTTTAAGTGTTGGCAATTGGTTTCATGTTGCATTAGTTCGCAATGGAAGCACAAACACACTTTATTTAAATGGTGTTTCAGTTGCATCAAGCACTCGCACACCTGTGCAAGCTAACACTCCAATAACAACCATCGGTAGAACGTACGAGTCTTTTCCAACTGGTGAACTGTGGAATGGCTACATCTCTAATGTGCGAATCGGAACAACTGCGGTTTACACCGCCAACTTTACTCCAAGCACAACACCTTTAACGGCAATAACAGGAACAGTATTACTGACCTGTGCCGACAACAGGTTTATTGATGACAGTACAAACAACTACACCATCACTACTGTTGGAACACCAAGCGTCCAACGCTTCAACCCATTTGGTGCTTCTACCGCCTACTCCACAAGCGTGATTGGTGGGTCTAGTATTTTTCCAACAAGTAATACAGGGTCGGATACCCTGAGTATTGCCAGCACTTCAGCACTATCGTTTACTGCAACAGATGACCTGACAATAGAATCTTGGGTGTATTTAACAGCACATAATGATTACAGTTTTATATGCTCAAAAGGTAATAGCACTACCCGAGAATATGGGCTTACTGTTAGAGCATCATCAATCCAATTTTATTGGTCAACAAATGGTTCTAGTTCAGGTGATTCAAACGTATCAGCGTCATTTACTTTTGACTTAGGAACTTGGTATCACGTTGCAATGTCTAAGTCTGGTACAAGTGTCCGATTGTTTGTAAATGGGACACAACAAGGCTCAACTGGAACATTCACAACAGTCTATAACGGAAGTTCACCATTTAGAGTTGGTACTTTTATGGACTTTACTGGAATCAGCCATTGCCTTGCTGGTTACCTGTCTAATCTAAGAATTGTCAAAGGCACAGCAGTTTACACAAGCAATTTCACGCCAAGCACAACACCCCTAACCGCAATCACAAACACATCATTGCTTACCAACTTTACCAATGGCGCAATCTTTGACAACGCCATGATGAACGACTTAGAAACTGTGGGCAATGCACAGATTTCTACAAGCGTAAAAAAGTATGGAACAGGGTCATTGGCGTTTGATGGAACTGGGGATGGGCTTTATAGACCGCCTACACCAAATTTAGATTTTGGTACTGGAAACTTTACTATTGAGTGGTGGATGTATTTCAGTAGCAAGTCTGGATACCAAACAATTATGTCTTACGGCTACACGCCTGAAACATCTACTGGCTGGTTAATTCAAACTGGTAATGGTGACGGCAAAATTGTTTTTTACAAAGAGAGTGGTGGAGTAACAATTGCATCTGATACTGGTTCAACAGTAAATACTGGTGAGTGGTATCACATGGCTGTGGTTCGTAACTCAGGCACGACTACTATTTACCGCAACGGAACTTCTGTCGGGAGCGGTTCGGACACAAACAACTATGTTGCGCCAACGGCTAAGTTTTATCTTGGTGGCGGGAGCGGTACGGCTTTTGATAATTACTTTTTCAATGGCTACATAGATGACCTACGCATCACCAAAGGCTATGCCCGATACACAGCAAACTTTACCGCACCAACTGCTGCATTTTTAGATATTGGCCCATAAGGAAAATCATGCAAATAGCAATCTTAACTAGCCCCATTACAGTTGGCGATTATCGTGAACTGTTTAGCAATACATCGTTTCCACCAAGTGGCCCAAGCGATGAATTCTTAACTGCTAACAATGCTAAGAAGGTCAATGCTTTTAAAGCCCATGACCGACTGACACAGAAGTTGGTTCAATGCTCTGCCTATGACGATGGTGAGTTTGTTTCTATCGTTCAAGTTGAAAGCCTGAGTGCTGAAGAAATCCAAGCAGCTAAAGACTCTGCAATGGCTAACATTCGTGGTCAACGTAACCAGTTACTCAAAGAGTGTGATTGGACTCAGATTGCTGATTGCACCATTCCTAAGAAGGCTGAATGGACAACATATCGTCAGACTTTGCGTGATCTGCCAAGCACGATTACAGAGCCTCGCACATTTACTGATTGGCCTCATAACCCTGATTGGGTTGAGCCTCTTGGTACAACACAATAAGGAGTAATCATGGCTGTAACTAGCGAACAAATTGTAGATTTCTTAGTAGCAAACCCTGGCATGAGTGATGCCCAGATCGTCACGGCTATGGAGACTTATGGAGTCTCTCCTGCTCAAATGGCTCAAGCAGTTGGACTAAATGAAGGTGAAGTTGCTTCCCGTGTGGCGGCTACTATTCCTCAAGGTCAAACAATTACTTTGGGTGACACCATTGTTCAACCTCAGTATCAAGTTATTGGTGATGGTGAGAATCAGCAGATCGGTGGTCTTGAGAATGTCTATACCTATAAAGTTGGTGAAAACCAAACGGGTGGTGGCTATCAACAATACACACCTACTGGTGAACTTGCGAGAACTGGTGTTCAACAAGAAGTAAATGCTGGTCAAGACTTTCTAAAGTTCTTGGCAGGTTCTGCGGGTTTGTTTGGTGGACTAGGTGGTGGTTTTGAAAGTTTATTTGGTGGTGGTGCAGGAACAACCTTTGCTGGTGAAGCATTAGCCGATGCGGGATTACTTGCAGGTACTGGTGGTGCAGGTGCTTTAGGTACTGTTGCAGGAATGGGAGCTGGAACTGGTTTAACAGTAGGTGGCGCAGGTGGTCTTGGCGGTGTTAGTGGTGCGGCTGGTTTAGGCGGTTCTTTAGGAACAGGACTTACAACTGCGGGTGCTGGTGGTCTTGGTGGTCTTACAGGTGCAGCAGGTCTTGGTGGTTCTTTAGGCGCAGGTTTAACAACTGTTGGTGGCTTGGCAGGTGCAAACACTTTGCTCGGTGGTGCTACCCTTGGTTCTACTTTGGGTAATCTTGGTGCTGGTGTTGGCGGTTCTCTTTTGGGTTCTAAGGTTGGGACAGGATTAACTGCGGGAAATCTTGCAAATCTATTCTCTGGTGGTTTGGGTACTGCGGGTAGTTTGCTTCAGATGCAACAATCTAAGGAAGCGGCTCAACAAGCGCAAGCCCGTATCGATGCTGAGACTGCTGCTGCCAAACAAGCGGCTCAGTTCCGACCTGTTGGCATGACTACTCGATTTGGTACTTCACAGTTCCAAGTTGATCCTGTAACTGGTCAATTGACAAGCGCAGGATACACACTAAGCCCTGAAGCTAAGAATGCTCAAGATCGTTTGGTTAAGTTAGCTGAGTCTGGTTTAGTACAAGCAGAAGGCGCTCAACAAGCATTTGAACCACTACAAACTGGCGCTCAGAGTCTATTTAAATTAGGTCAAGGGTATCTTGCTGAAACTCCTGAAGCAGTTGCAGCAAATTACTTGAAGAGTCAAATGGCTCTCTTGCAACCAGGCAGAGAGATAGAGTTAGCTAACCTGCAAAACAGACTCGCTCAACAAGGTCGTACTGGTCTTTCTGTGGCTCAAGGAGGCACTATGGGTGCTACTACTCCTGAATTACAGGCTCTCTTTAATGCTCGTGCTAGACAAGAGGCTGAGTTAGCGGCTAATGCTCAACTTGCTGGTCAAGCGCAAATTCAGTATGGAGCAGGATTGCTTGGTCAAGGTGCTGGCGCTATGGGTCAATACTATGGTGGTCAGCAAGCCTCTTACGCTCCTTTTACAACTGCTTTGGGACAAGTTCAAGGCTTAGAACAATTAGCACAACAACCTTTACAGATGGGTGCATCTCTTGGACAAACAGCATCTACTGCAGGTACAAATGTAGGGAAATTAGGTTTAACGGGTGCTCAACTAAGTACCAATTTGGCAACAAGTGCAAATGCTACTGCTAATCCTTATGCTCAAGCATTGATGGCGGCAGGTAACCCAAATGCCATGTTTGGTCAATCACTTGGTAATGTGTTTGGCGGTTTATTTTCGTAAGGATTCATCATGGCAGACAATATAGTAGCGGGTCTATTTGGATTGACTCCTGAGATGTATCAGGGTCAACAATATCAACAAGACTTAAAAAGGGGCTATGAATTAGCTCAACTCGATCCTGGTGCTGCGGCTAGAGCGCAGTTGGGTGCAAGTGTTGGTCAACTAGGTCGTGGTGTTGCAGGTGCTATGGGCATAGAAGACCCTCAGTTGAAGCTAATTAGCACTAGAAACACCATTGCCCAACAGATAGACCAAACTAATCCTGAGTCAATCCTAAAAGGCGCTCAGATGTTGTCTCAGATGGGCGACCAACAAGGTGCTATGGCTCTTGCAGAATACTATCGCAAGGCTCAAAGTGAAATGGCTTTGGCGGCACAGCGTAATGCTGCGGCTACTCGTGAACGTCAACAAGCAGTTCCAAAAGAAATCGTAATTGCAAATGAGAAAGCTCGCATTACAGATCAGATTGACCAACTTAGGATGCAAGAACCCACGCCAGAAAATACTCGGGCAAGTCGTATACTAACAACTCAACTAGCTGAATTAGAAAAGTTAGATGATAAGTCTAAGAGGACTGTTGTTGTTGGCAATGCTTTGGTAGATGCAACTACTGGTGTAGAAATCTACAAAGGCCCAGATACTCAGAAATACTCTGAGTTTGCCAAAACATTGATTGATGCAGGATTGCAACCAGGAACTGAACCTTTCCAAAAACGTATGCTTGAATACGCAACCAAAAAGGTTGAAGGCGCTGGCAAAGGTACTGGTAATGTCACTATTGGTGGTATCAATGTTGATACAGGTGCGGCAGCTAAAGCCGCAGGAAAAATTGTTGGTGAAAATGTAGCCAACGTTGAAAATCAATTCTCATTGGAAACCGCCTATAAAGATGCACTTTCGCTGTTAAACAAAGGGATTTATGGCGGTGCTTTTGGCCCTGAACAGGCGGCAGCAACTAAGTATTCTCTTGGTTTGCTTGGCAACCAAAAGAAGCTCGAAAACACAGAAGTGTTCTTGGCAAACATTGGAGAGATTGTTATTCCTCGTTTGGTGCAATTTGGTGGCAATGACTCTAACGAAGAACTTAAATACTTGCAGAATGTTGTTGCTGGAAATCAACGTTTAGAGCCAGAATCTATGAAACGTATTTTGGCCAGCGCAGAAAAGAAAGTTCAAAACAACATTAAACGTTTGAATCTACAAGCACAAGCGGCTAAAGGTGGTACTGAGTTACCAATTAGCCCTGTTACACCAACAACACAAAAGCCAACAAAACGTTGGAATCCTCAAACTCGTACACTTGAAACAGTAACTGGAGAATAATATGCCTACTTATGTTCAAGTTGGTAAGGATGTAGTTGAGTTTCCTGATGGAATGTCTGACGAGCAAATAGCACAAGCTATTTCTGGGAGCATGCCACAAGCAAAAGCACCTTCATCTGGTTTTATGATGGGTTTAAAAGACCCTATCACTGCTGGCGCACAGATGATTCCTCGTGCTTTAGGTGCAGTAGCCAGTCTGGGTGGGACTAAACCTAATTCTCTGAGCGATTTGCTTTACAGAGAAGCAAAACGTGTAGATGAGATGGCTAAAGCTGAAGAGCAAGGCTATCAAGCACAACGTGAACAGGCGGGTGAATCTGGCTTTGATGTGGCTCGTTTGGGTGGCAATATTCTTAACCCTGCCAGTCTTGTCCCTGCGGCTCGTGTGGCTCAGTTGGCTAGGGCTAAAGGATTTTCTACTGTTGGTCAGGCGGCAACTGCTGGCGCTGTAGGTGGTGCTATGCAACCAGTAGTCGGAGAGGGTGAGTTTGGTGAGCAAAAGACTAAACAAGTGGTTTTAGGTGGAGTTACTGGCCCTGTTGGTGAAAAGGTGGTTGCGGGTGCGGGTCGAGTCCTCAACCCATTAGTCTCCAAAGCAGAGAAAACCATGCGTGAGCTTGGAATTACGCCTACCACTGGTCAAACCCTTGGTGGACAATTTAAGACGCTTGAGGAATTTGCTGAGAACATTCCTTTAGTTGGTCAAAGCATTCAAAATGCAAAACAACGTGTATTGTTTGATTTTAACAAGAGTGTAATTAACAAGGCATTAGCTAAAGCAAGTGACCCAACAAAACAAGATAAATTAAGCCTTCCTGCTGATGTAATTGGTAGAGATGCAATTGAATATGCGTCAAAAACAGTATCTGATAAATATGACGATGTTTTGTCAAAAATAACATTTGACTTAGATTTTGCAACCACTAGCAATATTTTAGGTGAACTTGCTAAGGCTAAAAGTTTATCAGCAGATCAAAGAGAAAAGGTCGCTGCGGCTTTGAATGACATCGTTTTAAGTAAATTCTCAGGTCAAAAACTTGATGGTAAAACATACAAAGGTATTGAGAGTGATTTACGAAAGAAGGCAAGCGATTATGTTAACAGTCAAAGTGCTTCGGAAAAAGAAATTGGATATGCGTTAAGCGATGTTCTTGGCGTACTTAAAAAAGAATTGTATTTCCAAAATCCCAAGCAAACACCTACATTGCGTAGAGTTGATGCCGCCTTTAGTGATTTATCTGTAATCAATGTAGCTGCGGCTAATTCTGGGGCAAAAAGTGGTGTATTCACACCGCAACAATTTTCTACTGCTGTGCGCCAACAAGACCCAACGAGACGCAAATCCTCGTTTGCTAAAGGTAAAGCTAAAGGCCAAGACATCTCGGATGCCGCACTTGAAGTCATTGGCGACCCAACAGGAGCATCTCAAACAGGTCGGCTTGCGCTTGGAATAGGTGGTGGCTATGGCTTACTATCTGAACCTACAGTTGGCACAGCAACGGCAATTGGAGTCCCCACTGCCTATAGCCAAGGTGGACAAAAGCTAATTGATGCGTTGTTGCGTAACAGACCAGAATTATTGCAACGTGTAGGCGGTATGTTTTCTCAACAATCTGCTCCGCTTGGTAGTGTTGTTGCACCAAGTGCTGTTGGACAGTACAACCTATCTGAAAGAAGGTAATGAAAGACGGGCTGTTTGCTATCTCAGTAGCAGTCCTGATTCTTTTCTTTGTAATCTTTTGTAGTTATATTATTGTTTGGGCATTTCCGTGATCGCCTTTCTCTTGGCGGCAACCATAGAGTACCGATGTATTAAATGGACTTGGACTGGCGATGTGTTTAATCGCAGAGTAGTCTGTCTCAAGTGGGAGAGAAAGAAGTGATCGATCCAATTTCTGCTCTAGCGGGGATTCAATCCGCTATTTCGATGGTCAAGAAGGCGGCTAATGCTGCCCAAGACCTAGGCTCACTTGCGCCCATGATTGGTAAGCTATTTGACGCTAAGTCTGTAGCTACCAAAGCCATGCTTCAGGCTAAACAGTCTGGAAAAGGCTCAAACATGGGTACGGCTTTGCAGATTGAGATGGCTTTAGAACAGGCTAGGGCGTTTGAGGAAGAGTTAAAGATGCTCTTCATGCAGACAGGCAAGATTGATGTCTGGAACAAGATTAAAGCCCGTCAAGCAGAGATGGACTTGGCAGATGCTAAAGAGATAAGTGCATTAAAGAGAGCAGAGAAGGAAGCCAAAGAGAAAGAGCAAGAACAACTAGAGATTGGTTTGGCAATAGGTGGAATCTGCTTTGTTTTGTTTTTAGTCTTTGTTGGCGTAAATGAGATGATGGATTTCTGTGCGACTACTCGTAGATGTGGCAGATGAATGAGTATCAGAAGACCTTTGACTTGTGCTTAAAAATCTTCGTTTACGGGGTGGTAGCACTTTATTTCTTGGGTTTTCTGAAGTTCTTACCTGATGATCTGTCAGACAGAATTGTTAATCTTTTACTTGGAAAGGTTGGATTGGGCAAATGAAAATCACCACTTACCAACAGAATGCTCAAATGTTGTCAGAGGCTCACCGAGTGATCCACCAACAGAATATGAAGCGTTTGGCAGAGTTAAACCACCAAGCTCAACAACAACAGAAAGCCCAAGAGATTAAGACTCAATGGGCTAAAGTGGATGTCAAGGTATGAGATATCTAATCTTACTACTTTTGTTAACAGGATGCGAAGACCGCTACAGGTACTTTTGCCAAAACCCAGATAACTTTCATGCTGAACAATGCCAGAAACCTAAATGTTTGTTTACCCAACAATGTCCTGAATACTTAGTAGCCCCTATCTTGGAAAAGAAAATCAATGACATCCAACCAGAAACCAAACCTAACAACTGAAGAATTTGAGGTTCGTGTATGGGGATTTGTGGTCATTGTCGTGACCTGTATCCTGTGCTTTATTGTGATTGCTTTGCTCTATTCTGTCACCTTTGTGACTCAGCCCATCAAAAGTATGGCCCCGATTGACCAAGCCTATACCAAGATGCTGAACGACATTGTTCTTCTGATTGTTGGCGGTATCGGTGGCGTGATGACTAAAAGAGCCGCTGGAGCAGTTTCTAAGGCTTTTGGAGCGCCTCAACCTCCGATGCAACCAATGTGTCAACCAATGGGTTATCAAGGCTCTATGGGCGGTTTTAACCCTTCCTATGGGTCTTCCTACGCACCTCCACAGTCTGCGTATGGTTTACCTAGTCAACCATTCGGTGCTATGCCTGTTTGGAAGAACCCAGAGTTGGATGAGAGTTGGACACCTGGCCCTCCTCCGACAACCCCTCCTGAACACCTAGAAGATGACCAAGAGCGTGAAGAGTTGGCTCAAGCAAGAAAAGAGGCTGAATAATGTTTCCTTTACCTTTACCTTGGTTAATTGTGGGTGTTTTGGTATCTCTCTTTGGTACATACCGAGTAGGACACCATTATGGGTGGCTAGAACGTGATGGCGACATGAAGATCGCCATTGCTAAGAAAAACGAAGAATCTCGTAAAACAGAACAGAAATTGACTGAAGAACTGAACCTAAATGCTACTAAATTATTGGAGGCAAACAATGCTATCAATCAAAAGACTTCTGCCCTTAGTGCTGCCAATCGTGCTGGCAAGTTGCG
>Ga0315909_10003415_pt1 | contig 19365 bp, 22 predicted proteins | sample LakEriMetagenome_11_FD_203527 | JGI IMG/M metagenome (GOLD analysis project Ga0315909, IMG submission 203527) | Freshwater fungal communities from buoy surface, Lake Erie, Ohio, United States - Buoy 2 MA125 | ecosystem: Environmental > Aquatic > Freshwater > Lake | place: USA: Lake Erie, Ohio... | reverse complement strand
TCCTCACCCGTGACGGCGTAGAGCGCGAGGAAGCCCTCCGCGACGTCGGCGTAGTCCTCGAGCACTGCGTCCGAGGTGCCTGCGCGACCGTCACGCGAGGTCCGCACGAGTCGATCGCCCTCCTGGCCCGGCGGGCCGGCCAAGCCGTCCGTGTCGGGCTGCCCTGCCCCGAGGTGCACGGCGAGAAGGAGATCGGCAGCGCCGCGAGCGGCTTCGATCCATTCCGGCTCGTCCAGGAGCGCACCCGCCTCGGCGAGCGCGGCAATGGCGAGGCCATTCCATGCCGCCACGACCTTGTCATCGCGGCCCGGAGGCACGCGCAGTGCCCGCGCGTCGAAGAGCTGTTTGCGGACTTGGGCCCACCGCTCGGCATCGTCGGGGTCGCGCAGCATCTGCAGGGTCGATGCACCGTGCTCGAAGGTGCCGGCAGGCGTGACTTCGAGCAGTGCTGCGGCCCAGCGGCCATCCTCCTCGCCGAGCACCTCGACGAGTTGCGCCGGCGTCCAGGCGTAGAACTTGCCCTCCACTCCCTCGCTGTCTGCATCCCACGCGGCAGCGAAGCCGCCCTCCGGGGTGCGCATATCGCGGAGGAGGAAGTCGGCGGTCTCGCGGACGATGCGTTCGGCAAGCGGGTCGCCGGTCGCGCGCCACCAGTGGAGGTAGACGCGCAGGAGCAGGGCGTTGTCGTAGAGCATCTTCTCGAAGTGGGGCACGACCCAGGCATCGTCGACGGAGTAGCGCGCGAAGCCGCCGCCGAGTTGGTCGTAGATGCCGCCGCGTGCCATTGCCTCGCAGGTGCCCTGCACCATCGCGAGGCTCTCCGGGCTGCCGGACCGAGCGGCGTGACGGAGGAGGAACTCCAGCACCATCGACGGCGGGAACTTCGGCGCGCGGCCGAAGCTTCCGCGCGCAGTGTCATACGACTGGCGCAGGGCCGTGACGGCGACATCCAGGTCCGCAGCCGATGGTGGAGTGCCATCCGACGCCACCGCACGCTCGCGCTCAGTGAGCGCCTTCGTGATGCGATCGGCTGCACCCGCGACCTCGTCGCGACGATCCCGCCACGACTCGGTGATCGCTGTGAGCAATTGAGGGAAGGACGGCATGCCATGCCGTGGCTGCGGCGGGAAGTACGTGCCGGCGTAGAAGGGCTTGCCGTCAGCGTCTGCGAAGACGCTCATGGGCCACCCGCCGTGACCGGTGAGCGCCACGGTGGCGTCCATGTAGACCGCGTCGACGTCGGGCCGCTCCTCGCGGTCGACCTTGATGCTCACGAAGTTGTCGTTGAGCAGCGCCGCCGTCGCTTCGTCCTCGAAGGACTCGTGCGCCATGACATGGCACCAGTGGCATGCGGAGTAGCCGACGGAGATGAAGACAGGGACGCCGCGCCGACGCGCCTCCTCGAAGGCCTCCTCACTCCACTCCCACCAGTCGACCGGATTGTCGGCGTGCTGCTGGAGGTAGGGAGAGGTCGAGTCGGCAAGGCGGTTGGCCATGGGAGCAGTCTGCCGGACTTGCCCCGAAGGTCAGTCCACCGCCAGCCGGCGCGAGAGTAGCCTTCGCTCGTGCGCAGGATCTTCGAAGTCTCCCGGTACGTCGTCGTGCTCCCCGCACTGGGCGCCCTGGTCGGAGCCCTCGTGCTCATCGTCATCGGGCTGTGGGAGATCGGCACCGCCATCTACAAGCTCGTCCAGCTCGATGTCGAACTCAAGGCCTCCATCGTGTCCGTGCTCACCGCCGTCGACACGCTTCTGCTGGCCACTGTCCTCCTCGTCATCGGCTACGGCCTCTATGAGCTCTTCGTCGACGAGACGGTTGAGCTCCCGGCGTGGCTCCAGATCCATTCGCTCGACGACCTCAAGGGCAAGCTCATCGGCGTCGTCGTCGCGGTCATCGCCGTGGTGTTCCTCGGTGAACTCGTAGAGGGCACGGACCCCGAGGGGGTTATGCAGTTCGGAATTGGCGCGGGCGCTCTCGTGCTCGCTCTCGCTGCCTTCCAGTACGCGACCCGCTCAGGCAAGGGCGGCGGTCAGTAGGCTTCGCGGCATGTCCGCAGCCCAGCGCATCGCCTACCAGGGCGAGCCAGGATCCAACTCCGACGCCGCATGCCGTGAGGTGTACCCCGGTGCGGAGTCGGTCCCCTGCGCGACCTTCGAGGACGTCTTCGTGGCCATGGACGAGGGACGCGCTGATCTGGCGATGATCCCGGTGGAGAACTCCATCGCCGGTCGCGTGGCCGATATCCACCACCTGCTCCCGGAGTCGGGCCTGCACATCATCGGCGAGCACTTCATGCCTATCCACTTCGCGCTCCTCGCTGTCCCAGGAGCCAGCGAGGCGGGCATCACCACGGTGCGCAGCCACTCGCACGCCCTGGGACAGTGCCGGCAGTTCATCCGCGACCACGGGTGGCGCTCGGTTGTGGCCGACGACACTGCCGGAGCCGCGCGCGAAATCGCCGAGGCCGGCGACCCCGCCGTTGCAGCGCTGGCGCCCCTGCTCGCCGCTGAGCTCTATGGCCTCGACGTGCTCTCGCGCGATGTCGAGGACGAGCACCACAACACCACGCGCTTCCTCGTCCTCGCCCGCGAAGCCGCCATACCCCCGGCAGACTCCGGCCCTGTGATCACGACGTTCGTCTTCCGCGTGCGCAATGTGCCCGCCGCCCTCTACAAGGCGATGGGCGGTTTTGCCACCAACGGCGTCAACATGACGAAGCTAGAGAGCTATCAGCTGGGAGGGTCCTTCTCGGCAACCCAGTTCTACGCCGATGTCGAGGGGCATCCCGATGAGCGACCCCTAGCACTGGCACTCGAGGAGCTCGCGTTCTATACGGCGTTCCTGCGTGTGCTCGGGACCTATCCGGCGAGCTCATTCCGCGCGGGAATCAGCGATCCCGCGTGACCGTCCACCACATCACCCTGACGGTGCTCGATGCCGAGCGGTCGGCCGAGTGGTACGAGCGCGTCCTGGGACCGGCCGACGTCATCACCCGCGCGGGCGACGGCTGGCACCGGATCCGGATGGCCTGGCCCGACGGCCTCGTCATCGGCGTCACGGCGCACGAGGCAACCGCACCGGGAGATGCCTTCGACGCGCGGCGCGTCGGCCTCGATCACATCGGTCTTGCCTGTGCATCAGAGGACGAGGTGCGGGCGTGGGCCACGAGGCTCGATGAGCTTGGCGTCGCACGCGGCCCGGTCGAGGAGGCGCCCTACGCCTGGGCCGTGACAGCCCGCGATCCCGACGGCATCGCGGTTGAGTTCTTCTGCCCCAAGCCCTAGGCCTCGCGTCGCGCGAAGACGAGGTCGCCGGGATCCCACGACTGCAGCGGTCGGGCAAACGGCTCCACCTGCTCCGTCATCGCCAACCGTCGCATGAGGGCGATCGATGCGGCGTTATCCGGGTGCACAGTGCCCCACAGTTCACTGATGCCGAAGACGTCCTCGAGGTACCCCGACAACCACGCGGCGGCCTCGGTCCCATAGCCACGACCCCACCAGGAAGCGCCGAGGACCCAGGCAACCTCTGCCCATCCGGGATTCACGGTGGCCTCGAGTCGACCGACGACTGTGCCGTCGACTTCACGCAGGGTCAGGTTGACCCATGTCTGATCCGGGTCGTCCGGGCCAGTGAGCACGTGCGCGATGCGCCGGCGTACGTCGTCGAGGTCGCCGACATCAGGGCCACCGAGATAGCGGCCGACTTCGGGCCCGGCCAGCGCGTCGTGCAGGCCCTCCGCGTCTTTCAATGACATGCGGGAGATGACGAGTCGTTCGGTGCGCCCGACGTGCCCGGTCACGCCCGGGATTCACCCATGGTGATCGCGACGACACCGATGATCACGATGGCGATGCCGGAGATGGTGAGCAGGTTCATCCGCTCGCTGAAGATCAGCCAGCCGCCGATGGCAGCGCCGACCGTGCCAAGGCCAGCCCAGAGCGCGTACGCCGGGCCGACATCAAGGGTCTTGAGCGCGAAGGCGAGGAGGGTGAAGGCAAGGCCATAACCCACGACGACGGCGACCGAAGGCCACAGGCGGGAGAATCCGTCGCTGGCCTTGAGCGAGAGGGTGCCCACGACCTCGGCGGCAATGGCGAGCACGAGGAGTACCCAGGCCATCGTTGCTCCTCTGATTTGGTCAGCCCTCCCAGGCGACCGTGACGACGTCGTAGGGCAGCAGCCAAGCATCCGGGTACAGGATGCACAGCAGCAGGGTGCCCCCACCGAGCGCAAGGCCCGCGTGGGACTCGCTCACATTGAAGCCAGGCTTCGTGGCATGGGATTCGGCGATGAACGCCGCGTACTCCCTCGCCAGGGCCTCGCGGACAGCCGGCTCATGCCAGCCCGTGCGCATCTGCTCGAGCGTGATGACCCGAAGGTGGTGTCGGCCAGGCCGCTGGGACTCCCGGATGAATGCCGCCTCGGCGACTCCGCGACCCCAGTCCTCCGCGATGCGCGACATCCACTCTTCATTGGCCCGCAGGGCGAGGGCCGCTTGACGCCTTGAGGCGTCGAGGAACAGTGCCACCTTGGTGGGGTAACGGGCAAAGAGCGCCCCCTGAGACGAGTGCGCCGCCTGGGCGACGGCATCCACCGTGGCGGCGTCGTATCCGCGTTTGCCCACCTCGTCAAGGGTCGCCTGGAGCAGGCGATCTCGGACGGGGTCACCGGTGTCGAACGGCACAGAGGCATCGATATGCGAGGCATCGACATCCGGGACACGCCGGGGGTCGACCCCGGATGCGAGTGCCGCCAGGAAGATCGCGCCCAGGCGGTGCACGTCGATGGCATCCACTCCGGGTCGACGTGCCACGAGCACGAGACCCAGGGCCGCGCTCAGGAGGAATGCTCTGCGAGCGGCATCCTCGCGGGTGAGTGCACCCGGTGTCGGAGTGCACCATCGGGTGAGCTGCCTGCCCAGGGTCTGATCGACAGCGCCTCCGAGTCCCTCGTCGAATTGGGCCACGACGAGGAACTCAACTGCCGCGCGAACCTCCTCAACAGGATGGGCCAACGCGTCAAGAACATCGACGAAGCGCTCGTCGTCAGGGGCCGTCTCAAGGAGGCCAGCGGAAGCGAGGAGCTCAAGGAGGAGACCGCGAAGCACGGGCTCGGCGGACTCGGTCCATGTCGAGGCAGCGAGCTCCGAGCGATCGGCGTAGCGATCCTGCAGCGGGCGGCGCGATGTCCCGGCCTCTCGCGCCACACGGGCGAAGGTGAAGTCACCCCAGCCCTCGTCAGCCGCGACACGCACGGACGCAGCACTGATGGCTCGATCGGTGCGCCGCACGCGCGGCGACTCGAGGAGGCCGGCCACCCCTCGACAGTACTGCGGAATCCCGCCTACTGCCCCGGATCGTGTCGCCGCGCCACGAGCGTCTGGATCCGGGGCTCCCGCTCTCCGGTGAGGAGCACCTCGAGCTCCACCCGACCACCATCTGTCGCGACGATCCACCGCGCATGCGCGGGGCTCCGGGAGATGACGCTCACGCCATCGCGGACCACCCCACCCGCCGCGAGAGACTGCCAAGCGGATCGGCGCTCGTCGCGCCCCTGGTCCAGGTCGAGATTGACCGCGGCCATCGCATCGAGCGCAGCGTCGTCCCAATCCGCGAGCAGGGCCTCGGCGAGGACCATGGCTTGCTCGGTCTGCGGCCAGAGCCGGTCGACAGCGCGCACGCGCGCGGCGTCCGCGGCCTCCTCGGCCACGATCTCGGCAAGTGCACTCGCGCAGGCGTCGCGCATGGGCGCGTAAGTGCGATTAGCCAGGGCGACGACCCCCCAGCGCGTGTCCGGGTGCCAGCGCATGTGCGATCCGAAGCCCGGGTATCCCCCGCTGTGGTGGATGAATCGGCCGAGTTCGGCGTGATCGCTGATGCGCAGGCCGAGGCCGTAGGAGTCGATTGATCCGTCGGCCTCACGGCCGGCGACGACGTGAGGCCGCTGCATCTCGCGCCGGGACCAGCGCGACAGCACTCCGGTGTCGGGTGCGTCGGCCCACGCCGACTCCAGGAAGGCAACCCACCCCGCTACGTCCCCGACAGTGCTCCACAGGCCGCCCATGGGACTGAATGCTCCGGATGGTCCCTCCGCCTGGTCGATGAGTCCCTGGGCCGTCGGGTGCCTGCCGACGATGCGATGCGACGTCGCCAGGACATCGAATGTCGATGCCGTCATGCCGAGTGGATCAAGCAGCCGCTCCCGCACGACATCGCGATAGTCGCTTCCCGTGACCTGCGCGATCACTCGGCCGAGAAGGGCGTAGCCGATGTTGGCGTACTCGAACTCCAGGCCGGGCGGCCGACAGAACGTGAGTCCGGCGGCCACAAGCGCATCGAAATCCGGGAGTGGCAGCGACTCTTGGCGATCCCCCCACGGATCATCAGTGGGGAAACCGCCCGTCATCGTGAGCAGGTGCGCGATGCGCAAGGGCGGTGCCGACGGCGGGAGTCCTATTGAGCGCGCAGGGGGCAAGAGGTCGGCGATTGGAGCATCCAGCGACAACAGCCCCTCATCACGCAGGCACAGCACTGTGGCCGCGGTGAAGCTCTTGGTCATCGACGCGATGCGGAAGGCGGCTGAGATATCACGATCTGAGATATCACGAGCATCCGCTGCATCACCGACGTTGCCCGAGTGCACGAGTTCGCCGGCGAGGACGAGCCCATAGGAAATGACAGGAATCGTGTGGGCCTCGGACGCCTCCGCCATGCGGGCATCCAGCGTCCGCGCCGCTGTCGCTACATCCACGACGCGACGCTAGCGGACCGGATCCGTGACTTTGCCGGGCCGCTCCCCTAGTCTCAAGGCACCTTCTCGGCGAAAGGACCCCACCACCATGAGCTTCGGTCAGTCCATCAAGCACGTCTTCGGCAACTACGCCACCTTCCAGGGCCGAGCCTCGCGCTCCGAGTTCTGGTGGTGGTACCTCTTCACCGCGATCGTGAGTTTCGTCGTCTTCATCCCGGCCATTCCCTGGTACAACGACCTGATCAACAGCTCCATGAATCAGGCAGGCAGCGCGGCAATGGTGATGCCGCCGATCACCGGACTGGCCGCACTGGGCTTAGCACTTTCGACCATCTGGTCGCTCGCGATCCTGATCCCCACGATCGCGGTGGCAGCACGTCGCCTGCACGACACCAACAAGTCCGGCTGGCTGCTGCTTCTGTGGTTCCTCAGCTGCTGCTTCGGCATCGGCGCCATCATCCTCATCATCCTGTGGATCCTCCCCAGCACGCCCGGGCCCAACCGCTTCGGTGAAGGGCCTGCACAGGCCCTCTGAGACCCCGACGTGCGAGCGGGCACTCATCTAGGACACTAGGCGGGTGCCCGCTCGTCTTGTCATCATCGGTTCGGGTGAGACCTCGCCCACGATGGTCAAGGTGCACCGTGAGCTGATCGCCTCCGTGCCCCGCGGAGACCTCACCATGCTTGATACGCCGTTCGGCTTCCAAGCCAACGCCGACGACCTCACCGACAAGATCGCCGAGTACTTCCGGGACTCTGTCGGAGCCGATCTCGGCGTGGCCTCCTGGCGCCGTCGCGACGAGCCCGCGGCGGCGCGCGAGCGGGCCCTCGCTCGAGTCGGTCGCTCCGGCTGGGCCTTCGCCGGTCCCGGCAGCCCCTCATACGCCCTGCGCCAGTGGATCGACACTCCCATGCCCATCGGCCTGGCCGAGATCGTCCACCGCGGCGGGACGCTCGTCATGGGCAGCGCCGCCGCGGTCACCCTGGGATCCCACTCGCTCCCCGTCTACGAGATCTACAAGGTCGGCGAGGAGCCCCGGTGGCTCCTGGGCCTGGACCTACTCGGCACCCTGACCGGGCTGAACGCCGCCGTCATCCCCCACTACGACAACCGCGAGGGCGGCAGGCACGACACGCGCTTCTGCTACATGGGCGAGACGAAGCTCCTGGCACTTGAGGCACTACTTCCCGCCGACGTCGGAGTGCTCGGAGTCGACGAGCACACGGCGGTGATCATCGACATCGAAGCCGGAGTCGCTGAGGTCCGCGGCAACGGCGCCATGACTTTGCGTCACAGGGATAGCGAGCGCGTCGTCGGCACCGGTGAACACGTGAGCGTGGAGGACATGCGGGCGGCTCTCCAGGGCCGCATCGACGGACCCGCGCGCACATCACGGACCGTGGTCGCTGAGGTCGCCGACGAGGCGACTGAAGCGCCGGTGGGCCTTCGGCAGTCGGCCGCCCTGCGGCGTGAGGCCTTCGACGTCGCGATTGCGTCCGCCGACGCCGATTCCGCTCTCGAGCAGGCTCTCGGCCTGGAGCAGGACATCTACGACTGGAGTCGGGACACCCTGCAAAGCGATGACATCGACGTCGCCCGGGCGACGCTGCGCGCCATGCTCGTCGACCTCGCCACAGCCGCCCAGACCGGGCTGCGCGACGAAACTGAGGTGATCGGCCCGTTCGTCGAACTGGCTCTGGGCATCCGGCAGCGCGCGAGAGAGACGAAGGACTTCGCCACCAGCGATGTCGTCCGCGACGGCCTCATCGGACTCGGCATCGAGGTGCGAGACACCCCCGAGGGAGCGGTCTGGGAGCGGTCAGTTCCCTGACGTCATCGCGACGATCCCACTGATCGTGCCGACGTAGACGGAGCCATCAGGACCGAGGTAGCCCGCCGCGTAGTGATTGTTGAGCAGGGGTCCGACGCCAGCGAGGCGCCGCCAGAGGACCTCACCGCTTCCCACCTCCACCGCAGTGAACCACCAGGCATCGACTCCCAGCAGGCTCGACTCCTTGGAGTACGTCAGCACCGCACCATCCGCCGCCACGCCCTTGGAGACCAGCGAGGGAATCGTCACGTCCGTGGACTCCCAGGCCACCGTGCATCCCGCGTCATCGACATCGATGCGGGTGAGGCCAGCCGTCGTCGTGTGACCTCCAGTGACCGCGGTGACCGTGTAGCCGTAGTTGTTCTCCACGATAAGCGACTCGCCTAGCGCGATGAGGGAGTTGTCGGTCGCACTCTCCCCGTCACCGAACACCGGCACGGTGCAATGCACCACCGGGTCGTCGCTGGCAGTGTCCACGACCACGACGTTCATGCGCGGCTCGGCGTTGTCGGTGATCGCCACGTAGCGCCCGTCATCGCCGAAGACGGTCGGCGTCGTCCCCGAGGCGCGACTGGTCTGGCCTGGCTTGAGCCGGACACCCCTGTCGTAGGGCACTCGCCAGGTCACAGAGGGCTTGCCGCCCACGGCGTCGAGCCGCAGAAGCTCGGCGCCCGTGACGATGTAGGCACCTCCCCCTTGGATGACGGCGAAGGAATTCTCGATATCCACCGCGGTCGCCCCCGGACCGGTGAGAAGCGACGACGCCGCACCCGTCGCGGGGTCCAGCAGGCCGACGGTGCCCTGCCGCCCCACGAACCAGAGTGCTCCGCTCCAGTCGGGCACGACCGAGGTGATGCCCTCATCCGGCTGTAGCGCTGATGCGACCACGAACTCGTCGACCAGTGTCAGCCTGCGACCGTCGAAGCGAGCGATCACTCCGCCGGGAAGCGGCGTCACCAGTCGCTGCTGGGAATCCAAGACCGCGTACCCGCCTCCGGAGAAGTTGGTGAGTGCATCCGCGGCCAGGGGGCGCTCCGAGATGCGGCGCTCGACCAGGGGATCCAGGGTCGCGGCATCCAGCACATAGGCGCGCACCTCGGTGGGGCTGACGCACACGGCGACGATCTCCCCCAGGTCATTCCACAGCAGCGAGGCGCAGTCGCCTCCCGCGAAGAACGACACGACCTCCGACGATTCCGGATCGGGTAGCGAACCAACGGGATAGGCATCGGTCATCCACGCGTCGTTGTGGATCGTCGACCACGCACCCGCCGCGAGGGCGGGATTCTGCGGCGCGGGAGCGACGGCGATGGGTTGCGCGGTGCCGGGTCCGGGCTGGAAGGCGGCCACCCACGGCGGCCGCGGGAACTCTGGGATCCCCTGAGCCGGGAGAGCCGCGATGGCCGCGACGAGGACATAGGCGCCGACGACGCCGGCAACCGCAGGTGCCACACCGACGACGGGACGCTGTCGCTGCGGACGTCTCACGAGAGAGACGATGAGGGCGACCGCGGCGATGGCTATCACCACGAGCGCGACCGGGCGAGGGACCCATGAAGCAATCACGACGGTCCACGATCGCGTGAGCGCGATTGCGATGAGGATGAGTACGACGATGAGTGACACGATCACCGGACGCGTGCGCCCGCGCCAGATGCCGGGAATCGTCGCCCAAAGGGTCACGACAAGGGCGACCCCCGTGACGATGAGGACACCTGCCACGGCATAGGCCGGTGCACCATCGCGCAGGCCCACGGCGATCGCACCGCCGCCCACCCACGCCGACGTCGCCAGGGCGACCGGGGACGTGACGACGAGTGCGGCCAGGCCGACGAGCACCGCCGTCGCACCGGCCTGGATCGAGGGCCTCACCCCGACATTGTGGACCTCTTCCCTCGGGCGTGCCTCTAGTGTGTGCGCATGGCCTACGACGTCGACCGCCTGCGAGAGCACGTGCCCGCTCTGCGAGAGGGGGCCGCCCACTTCGACGGCCCCGGTGGCACCCAGATCCCCGATCAGGTCGCGGATGCGATGAACGACGCACTGCGCTCGGCCCTGTCCAATCGAGGCCGGGGCACTGCAGCCGAGCGCCGGGCGGACGACATCGTGGTCGGCGCACGCCAGGCCATGGCCGACCTGCTCGGCGCTGACGCCCGCGGGATCGTCTTCGGACGCAGCATGACCCAGATCACGATGGACGTCGCGCGCACCCTCGCCCAGGACTGGGGGCCCGGCGACGAGGTCGTCGTCAGCCGACTCGACCACGACGCAGACGTGCGGCCCTGGGTGATCCACGCCGAGCGCGCCGGCGCGACGCTGCGCTGGGCGGAATTCGATCCTGCGACGGGTGAGATGACCCCCGAGGACGTACTCAAGCACGTCACGCCACGCACGCGCCTCGTGGCGCTCACCGGCGCTTCCAACCTCATCGGCACCCGGCCCGACCTGTCCGTGATCGGCGCCGGCGTACACGAGCATGGAGCGCTCTTCTACGTCGACGGCGTGCATCTCACCGCTCACGCCGCCATCGACGTGAGTGCGATCGGATGCGACTTCTACGCCTGCTCGCCCTACAAGTTCCTCGGCCCCCATCTGGGCGTCCTCGCGGCGTCACCCGACCTGCTGGAGAGCCTGCATCCCGACAAGCTGCTTCCGGCGACCAATGTCGTGCCGGAGCGCTTCGAACTCGGCACGCTCCCCTACGAGCTCCTGGCAGGAGTCATCGCGGCCGTCGACGTGCTGGCCGACCTGGTGCCCGGCAGTGAGGGCACTCGCCGTGCTCGCATCCTCGCCTCCATGGCAGCACTCGAGGACTACGAGGACGACCTGCATGCACGCATGCGGGAGGGACTGGAGACCATCCCGGGTATTCGGCTCTACAGCAATGCCAAGCACCGCACGCCCACCGAGACCTTCACCATCGACGGTCACGCACCCGACGACATCTCTGCGTACCTCGCCGAGCGCGGGGTCAACGCACCGGCGGGCAACTTCTACGCCCTGGAAGTGTCGCGCTGGCTCGGCCTCGGAGACACCGGCGGTGTGCGTGTCGGCCTCGCGCCATACTCGACCGACGACGATGTCGACCGACTCATCGCCGGCCTGCGCGAGCTGGCCGTCTAGTCCAGGAGGATCCGTGCTCGCTGCCGCCGCCACCTCAATCCATCCGGACGACCCGCTCGCCGGCCTCACCGTGGGGGAATTCGACACGCCCACACCCGACGAGGGCTGGGTCCGCGTCGCAGTCCGCGCTGCGAGCCTCAACCACCACGATCTGTGGAGCCTGCGCGGGGTCGGCCTCTCCGCTGACCGTCTGCCGATGATCCTCGGCTGCGATGCGGCCGGGGTCCTCGAGGATGGCAGCGAGGTCATCGTCTACGCCGTGATCGGAGATCCCGCTGCAGGCGGGGGCGACGAGACCCTCGATCCGCGCCGCTCGATGCTCTCGGAGGTCTACCCCGGCACCCTCGCGGAGTACGTGTGCGTGCCAGCGCGCAATGTCATCCCCAAGCCCGCGGCGCTGGACTTCGCCTCGGCGGCGTGTCTGCCCACGGCATGGCTCACGGCGTACCGCATGCTCACGACCAAGGCGCAGATCCAGCCCGGGCAGACGGTGCTTGTGCAGGGGGTCGGCGGCGGAGTCTCGACGGCGGCGATTGCTCTGGCGAAGCAGCTCGGGGCACGCGTCTGGGCGACAAGCCGCGATGAGGCCAAGCGAGCAGCGGCGATCGAACTCGGTGCAGACGAGGCCTTCGAGCCCGGCGCGCGACTCCCCGAGCGCGTGGATGCCGTGATGGAGAGCGTGGGCGAGGCGACGTGGTCGCATTCGCTCAAGGCGCTGCGACCCGGCGGGCGACTCGTCGTGTGCGGCGCGACGAGCGGACCCAATCCCCCCGCCGACCTCAACCGCGTCTTCTTCCTCCAGCTCGAGGTGCTCGGCTCCACCATGGGCACGCGCGACGAATTCGCTCGACTCATCGACCTCGTCGGCTCCTCGGGGCTGCGCCCGAAGATCTCGGCCACCTACCCGCTGGCGGACGCGCGCCAGGGCTTCGCCCAGATGGCCGAGGGCGACGTCATGGGCAAGATCGTCCTCACGGTGGGATAGCCGCTAGGCGCAGTGCGAGCGCTGGGCATCCTCGACGGTGGCCGGAGGTGGCACGATGACCCGATGCGCCTCCTCCCCGGGCCCGCCGAGGGTGCCGTCGCCGTGACCGTCACATCTTTGGAGATGACCTCGGCCGACGAGATTCTCGCTGTGGATGCCATCCCTGCCGCAGCCACCTGGCGTCGCATCGAGACGGACAAGGCCACACCCTCGCGCGACTTCTACCTGCGCGTCGGCACACCGTGGCACTGGGTCGATCGCCAGTCATGGACACCCGACCAATGGCAGGCCTGGGCAGATCGCCCCGAGCACCACCTCCTGGTCTGCACACAGGACGGTGTCGATGCCGGCTACGCCGAATTGGAGCAGCAGGCGGACGGCCTCGTCGAGATCGCATACTTCGGGCTGCTCCCCGAGGCGATCGGCCGCGGACTAGGGCGCTGGTGGCTTGCCGAAGTGCTCGCTGAGGCGTGGCGCCTGCCCGGCACCCGCCGCGTGTGGGTGCACACCTGCACGCTCGACGGTCCCGCCGCGCTGAGCACATATGAAGGTCGTGGACTGCGCCCCTTCGCACGCGAGGTGGAGTGGCGCCTCCCTGATCCCCAGACGGACGCGCCTAGGCTGGCCCCGTGAGCGACACGGGAGCCACTCCGCCCGAGAGCGGCCAGCCGCAACCAGTTCCGCCACCACCACCTCCGCCGGGACCTCCGCCGGGTGCCTACGCCTACCCGCCCGTCCCGGGCTACCCGCCGCCCGCGTATCCCGTCAAGCCGAAGGCCAATGGCTTCGCGCTCACGTCGATGATCCTTGGCATCCTCGGCCTGACAATCGGACTCTGCCTGCTCTTCTTTCCCGTGATGCCCATCCTCGCCGTGGTCTTCGGCTACGTCGCGCTCGGGCAGATGCGCAAGACGGGCGCACCCGGACGCGGCTACGCCATCGCCGGGCTCGTCACCGGATACATCGGCATCGCGCTGGCCCTGCTGTGGCTCATCGGCTCCATCATCGGCACGTTTACATCACCGATGCCGACCTTCTGATCCGCGTCTGCCACTCGAGATCGCGCCATGTCACGCCGAGGCCTGTCCCTCTTCATCGCACTGTCGATCATCTGGGGCACGCCGTACCTCTTCATCCGCATTGCCGTGGAGTACGTCGAGCCCTCTGTCGTGGTCGCGCTGCGCGTCGGGCTCGCCGCGCTGCTGCTGCTCCCCGTGGCGCTCATCCGCGGGCAGTTCCGCGGCATCCGGCCCTACCTGCCGTGGATTGCAGTCTTCGGCCTCGTGGAAATCACCGGTCCCTTCCTCATGCTGGGCTACGCCGAGACCGCGCTTACGAGTTCGACCGCGGCACTGCTCATCGCTGCGGTGCCGATTGTCGCTGCGGTGCTCGCCCGGGCCCTCGGACTCGATGCCCGCCTCGGCGGGCTGCGCCTACTCGGTCTCGCCATCGGGATCAGCGGTGTTGCGGTCCTGGTCGGCTTCGACGTCCCCGGTGACCAGTGGTGGGCGGTCGGAGCCGCTGCCATCACGGTCGTCGGCTACGCACTTGGACCGATCGTCATCACGACCAAGCTCGCTGACGCTCCGCCACTCGCCGTCATCAGCCTGGCACTGGCAGCCAACGCCATCATCTACGCGCCGCTCGCATGGGTGCAACGGCCGACTACCCCGGTGCCTCCCGTCGCCTGGTGGTCGATCGTCGTCCTCGGCGTGCTCGCCACGGCGATCGCCTTCCTCATCCTCTTCGCACTGGTCGCCGAGGTCGGACCCTCACGCACGACCGTGATTACCTTCGTCAATCCGGCCGTAGCCGTGATGCTCGGCGTCATCGTGCTCTCCGAACCGATCACGTGGGGGCTCGTGCTGGGCTTCCCGCTCGTGCTCCTGGGCTCATTCCTCGCGACACGGCCTGACCGCAATCGAGCCGCGAGCATCGAGGACTCCCCGCACGCCTGACTCGGGGCGGATGAGGCGATCAGGTTTGCGCGGCGATGCGCTCGCGCACACTGCGCGTGACGTAATGATCGGCAAAGAACGATGCAAAGGGGATCGTGCCCGCGAGCAGCACCGCGACGGTGCGGACCACGCTGAATCGCATGCGGAAGGAGATATCGAGCCCGGTGGCGACGTAGAGCACGTAGAGCCAGCCGTGGGCCTGCCAGCCGAGGGCGTAGATCGTCCCCAGGATCCCCCCGTCGGTCATCCCGAAGACGTACTTCAGAGGGAGGAAGACCACGGACATGACGGCGAGGAGGACACCGGTCACCCAGGCCATGATGCGAAAGCGAAGGAGTGCGCCGCTGAGACCGCTCATGCGTCCAGGCTATCCGTGGTTGCCGGATCGCGGCGGATGACCCATAGCCACCACATCACCCACACGAAGCCGGCGAAGACGAACCACTGCAGCGTGTAGGCCGCATTTTGCAGCGGGAAGGGCACGTCAGCGGTCTGCACGGTGAGCGGCACGGGCTCGGGTGCCGGCACCGAGGCGGGGTCCTGACTCCGCAGGACCAGGATGAGCGATACGACCTGGCCACCCCACGCACGTTCGATCTCCGAGCGGGAGACCGCGACGAGGGATCCATCGGGCCGACGTGCCTGCTCGGCATAGAAGTCCTCAAAGGGTTGCAGCGCACCCTCGAGCCGCACGGGCCCCGCAGGAAGGGCCAGCGCAGGGCTCGACGGCGAGTCCACCCACCCGCGCAGGACCGCGACCGTCACACCGTCGATGACGAAGGGGGCGATCACCCACGTGCCGGGACGCCCGTCGAGCTCACGCTGGGCGACGAGAAGCTGCTCGGCGTCGGCGTACTCCCCCGCTGCGGTGACCGGTCGCCCCACCGAAGTGGCCGGGAAACCATCGACGCTCGCAGCCTCTAGCACGGGGATCGGCGCGGAGATGGCGGCCTGCTCGGCTTCGACGATGACAAGGGTGCGCGAACCCTGCCAGAGGCCGGCGACGACGCACAGGGCCGAGAAGATCACGGCGAGGACAGTGAGCGCGACGGACCGCGCGCTGACGGACATATCAACGCGACGGCAGCTCGTCGGCCCCGGAGCCGTCGGAGTCCTGCTGCTGGGCACCGCGCTCCTCGGCCTCCTCGGTGAAGCGCTCATCCGCAGCGCGCTCGGCGTCGCCCGGCCCCTCGGGAAGGTTGGGATCGACCTTCGCGATCTGCTTGCGCATGGATCGGTAGAGCAACACGATCGCGATGACCAGGAAGACGAAGCAGATGAGAGCGAGCAGACCCGGCGTCACGCGCGACGGGTCAATCGGCGGCTCCTCCGGCAAGGGACTCGGGAGCGGGCTCTCCTCGAAGAAGAGAACGGCGAAGACGGAGGTCACAGTCACCATGATCCCTCCCGGATCCCTGCGAAGAGATCGGACTCCGGGAGCTCGGTCTCAACGTGCGAGAGGGCGAGATGGTAGTCCTCCGTGGGCCACAGGTCGCGGTGCATTTCCAGGGGGACGGCGAACCAGAGTCCCTCGGGATCCACCTGCGTGCGATGCGCTCGTAAGGCGTCGTCGCGCACAGCGAAGTAGTCGTCGACGCGCACGCGCGTGGTGACGCGATCTTCCTCGCCTTCATCCCAGTCGTCCAGCCACTCGGCGTAGGGAGACTCCATGCCCGCGGCGGTCAACGCCTCATGGAACGTCATGACACGCTCTCGCGTGAAGGTCATGTTGTAGTAGAGCTTGAGCGGCTGCCACGGCTCACCGGAGTCGGGGTAGGCCGCGGCATCGCCTGACTTCGTGAACGCCTCCATCGAGACCTCGTGACAGCGGATGTGGTCGGGATGCGGGTAGCCGCCGTTCTCGTCGTACGTCGTGATGACATGCGGGCGGAACTCCCGGACGAGGCGCACAAGCGGCTCCGACGCGACGTCCAGTGGGAGGTCGGCGAAGCAGCCCGATGGCAGCGGCGGGCGCGGGTCACCCTCGGGATAGCCGGAGTCAGCAAAGCCCAGCCACGCGTGCCCCACGCCGAGGATCCGCACCGCTTCAGCCATCTCCTGGCGACGCACCTCAGTGATGCCGAGGGCATCGACGTCGGCCTGCGCAGCGGGATTGAGCACGTCGCCGCGCTCCCCGCCCGTGCAGGTGACGACCAGGACCTCGACGCCCTCCTTGACGTAGTGGGCGAGGGTCGCGGCCCCCTTGCTCGACTCATCATCGGGATGGGCGTGGACCGCCATGAGGCGAAGGGGCTCGGGCACCCCGCTAGTCTCCCAAGGGATCGCTCTACACGCGACGGGAGGTGCCATGAGCAGTGCCATCGACGGGCGCAGCCTGCCTCCTGACCTCCAGGCGCGCTACGGAGTCGGGCGCAGGTCGCCCCTGCCCCTCATCGCCGGCCTCGTGGGCATCACGGCCTTCATCGCCGCCCTCGCGTTCGTCACCCTCAACCTCGTCTCCCCGAAGGTCACCTACGACCTCCTGGCCTGGAACGACGTGGCCGCGGACCGCGTGGATGTGACCTTCGACATACGTCGCTCGGAGGAGTGGGATGTCTACTGCGTCCTACGAGCCCAGGACGAATCCCGCACGGACGTGGGTTACGCCGTCGTGGGGATCCCTCGGGGCACCTCCTACGTCCAGACGACCTATTCCCTGCGCACGCTGGCACCCGCATACGTCGTGGAGGTCCTCGCCTGCCAGGCGGGTCAACCGCCCGAGCGTGTCGTCCCTGCGCAGTTCCCCCCTGGCGTCGTCCCTCCGGAGCAGCCTTGGACCCCGCCCGCAGGGGCCTGAACAGCGGAGTGGGCCGTACCCTGGCCCGATGAGCACTGAGATCACCTGGCTGACCCAGGAGGCCTACGACCGACTCGCGCAGGAGCTCGAGGAGCGGTCAGGTCCGCGGCGGTCGGAGATCACCAAGCGGATCGAGGCAGCGCGCGAGGAGGGAGACCTCAAGGAGAACGGCGGCTACCACGCCGCCAAGGAGGAGCAGGGCAAGAACGAGGCCCGCATCCGCCAACTCAAGCAGCTGCTGGAGAACTCCCGCATTGGCGCCCCCGAGGCCGAGCATGACGAGGTTGCTCCGGGCAAGGTCGTCACGGTGCGCTTCGTCGAGTTCGGCGACGAGGAGACCTTCCTCCTCGGCTCACGCGAGGAAGCCGCCCACGCTTCGGTCGAGGTCTACTCTCCAACGTCGCCATTGGGCAAGGCCGTGCTCGGTGCACGCGTGGGCGACACGGTGTCCTATGCACTCGCCAACGGCAAGCAGGTCACGGTGGAGATCACCGCTGCCCAGCCGTACGCCGGCTGACACTCACTTCGTCTGCCGCTTAGCGGCTCGTCGCGGTGCGGTAGCGCCGCACCGCGAGCGGCGCGAAGATCGCGATGAGCACGGCGCATGAGATCAGGGTGTAGGCGATCGGATTCTGCTGCGGCCACATGTCGCCGATGATCCCCGTGGGATTGCCGAAGAGCTCACGCGTGGCCAACACAAGCGAGGACACCGGGTTCCACTGGGCGATGGGCTGCAGCCACGTCGGCATCGCGGTGATGGGCACGAAAGCGTTGGAGAGGAAGGTCAGCGGGAAGAGCCACACCAGACCGGCCGTCTGCGCTGTCTCGGGATTCGGCATGTAGAGGCCGATCCACGACCCGATCCACGCCACCGTGTAGGCAAAGAGGAGCAGGAGCAGGTAGGCGTAGATGGCGTTGAGCACGCCGTCGTTGATGCGCCAGCCGATGAGCAGGCCGGTGACACTCAGCACGAAGAGCACCAGGATCTGGCGCGTCGCATCGGCGAAGGTGCGGCCGATGAGCACACCGCCCGACGCCATCGGCAGCGAGCGGAAGCGGTCGATGATGCCGCGCTTCATGTCCTCGGCGATGCCGACCGTCGCGGCAGCGGAGGCGAAGGCCACCGTCTGACCGAAGATGCCGGGCATGAGGTACTGCCGGTAGACATTCGCATCCGGCGCCGTGGTCGGATCCGATCCGGGAATCGGAATCGCGCCGCCGAAGACGAAGGCGAAGAGCAGCACGAAGATGACCGGCTGCACGATCGAGAAGAAGAGGAGTTCGGGCACGCGGATCGTCTGGATGAGATTGCGACGGGCTACGACGAGGCCGTCGTGAAGGCCCCAGCCGATGATCGGGCGCGGACGCGTGGGGACAGCGGTGCTCATGCCTGCTCCTCCTCTGCGGAATGCCCGGTCAGGGAGAGGAAGACGTCATCCAGTGTCGGCCGGCGTAGCGCGACGTCAGCGATGGCCACGTGCGCCGCGTCGAGCGAGCGCACGGCGTCGACCAACGTCAGGGAGCCACCGACCACGGGAGCGACGACCCGGTGATCCGCTCGATTCACCGTCACCTCGCCCGTCGCCACCGAGCGCAGGGCCTGGGCCGCCTCGTCGACCTGGGCCGGGTTCTCGACGACGACCTCGAGTCGATCGCCGCCGACCTGATCCTTGAGAGTGTCGGATGTCCCCTGGGCGATGACCCGGCCGTGATCGATGACCACGATTTCCTCCGCCAACTGATCTGCTTCCTCGAGGTACTGCGTCGTGAGCAAGACGGTGGTGCCATCAGCGACGAGGTCGGTGATGACCTCCCACAGTCCGATGCGCGAGCGCGGGTCGAGTCCCGTCGTCGGCTCATCCAGGAAGAGGACGCGAGGCTTAGCGATGAGGCTGGCCGCAAGGTCGAGGCGCCGCC
>Ga0315909_10003413_pt1 | contig 19375 bp, 4 predicted proteins | sample LakEriMetagenome_11_FD_203527 | JGI IMG/M metagenome (GOLD analysis project Ga0315909, IMG submission 203527) | Freshwater fungal communities from buoy surface, Lake Erie, Ohio, United States - Buoy 2 MA125 | ecosystem: Environmental > Aquatic > Freshwater > Lake | place: USA: Lake Erie, Ohio... | reverse complement strand
TGGTGGAGAGTATGCTTTAAAAGATGGGCATCATAGAGCAACCTTATCCTATTATTCAGGAAATGAAAACATACCTGCTGTTATAAAAAATAAAGGAGAATATACTCAATCATTACAACAAAAAAAAGAAGGAGGCTGGCTTAATAAGTATGATAAAAAACAAGAAGGAGGACCTCATATTATAAGAAGTCAAGATGACTCATATTATGATCCACAAGCTGATACAATATTCTTAAATAAAGATGAAGGTGACCAAAGCTTAATACATGAAATGTATCATAGGCAACAAGCTAATGAAGGTAGACTCAGGTTACCAGAATATGATCCTATGGGTATACTTAGAAAAGCACCAGCTCTTCCTGAAGTAGCAGCAGACTATCCCTACTATAATAGAAGAGTAGTTGATGAAAACATAATTACTAATCAATTCTTAGAACAAAACCCAAGCTTTCAATTTGTAAATCCAGATGCAGTATATAATTTATATACAAACCCAACAATGTATAATACACCTTGGACAGCAGAAGGAGAAGCAGAATTAAGTCAGACACATGGAGGTAGAGAGTTTCTTAATGAAATAGGTATAGCTCCTAATTACTTGGGTGAAGGATTTAAGAAAGGTGGTTGGCTAGACAAGTATCAGACAAGAGGAGAAATACAAACTATGCCTGCCAGTAGTACTTCAACTACTGTACCCCAGGTAGCAGCATCTAAAAACTTTGTATTTAAAAGAGATCAAGACCTTACTAAACTAGGAGATACAGAATTTAAAGAAAAGTATGGCACTAATAAACATACTGTAAAGATGAATACTAATCCTTCTTACAGAGCTAAAGTAATGAAGGATGCTAAAGAAACTGCAAAGCAATATGGAAGCATAAATTATCCTGTAGAAGATGTAAGGTCACAAAACTATATAGGTAATCCTAATTTGGCTTTTATGAATCCTAATGCAGCCACAGGAGAACTTGCTAGAGGAATAGAAGATTATAACCTTGGAGTTATTGGTACTACACTACCTATTCCAGGACTTCAGCAAGTAGGCAAATTACCTAGTATAACATCTGCACTATCAACAGGAGTTAATGCACTAAATAAAGAAGCTAAAAATTTATTTATTGCATCACAATTAGCTAAAGAATTTAATGCAGCTAAACCTTTTGCTGCTAAAGCACCAATAATTAGAAGAGTAGATCCAATAAGTAGAAGCACAGTTGGTATAAAAAATGATCTCTATACAAGTTTAGGTGAAAACAACTATAATCAACTTTTACAAGATCTTTATAGTGTTTATAAACCTGCATATGATCTTCCATTAATTCAATTTAAATCATCTAAACCTACAACTTTTTTAAATCGTGCATTTCCAGTTAGTGAAGAAGAAGCAATGCTTTTTAAAGAAAAATTCTGTCCTCCAGGTAGTGCTTGTGCTAAAACAGCAAATGCTGTAAGTAGTAAAATGTATACTGATATTACTGGTTTACCATTTGATATAAATTTTAATGCTCATAATGCTTGGCATATGGAAGATCAAATGATGAGACATGGTGCAAAAGATGTTACTACTAAAAATTTAAAAATTGGAGATAGAATTTTAATGGGAAATAATGTTGATCAGTCAACATATGTTCCTGGTTATATTGCAGATCCATCTATTAGACATGCAGGAACTATTGCTGGAGTAAGTAAAGTTGATGATGAATTAGTACCTATGGTATTTGAAAGTGGAAGAAATAATCCAATGTTTTTAAATCCTATAAACTATACATTTACAGGACCTAATTCAGCTAAAAAAGCATTTAGACCAGCACAATTAATTGATGATACATTTGGTATAAGTTTAGTAGATAAAAATATTAGATATGCGTATAGAGATAAACCATCAGTAGCAACATATAGTTCAAAAAATTCAGAAGTTCAAAATATTTTAAATTCTGCTGAAGAATACAGAGAAACTATTAAAAAAACATATGATATAACAAATGATGAGTTTGATGAATTATTAAATAGTTTAATAGGTATTGGTGCTCAAGAAACAAAATTAAGTGGAACTTTACCTGGATCTAAACTTTCTAAAGCAAAAATACAATTACAAAATAAACTTACTGAAGCAGGTTTAACTAAACCTATTAAAAAAGGTATTAATTTATTAAGAAAGGGGTTAAATAATATAGAAGTAATACCAACTAGTAATTTACCTGCATATCCAGGTGCTTCAAGAATTGAAATGGAAGCTGCAATTTTAGCAGATAAAGAAGGAATTTCTTTACAAAATGCAATAGATCAAGTTAAAAGTAATTATCAACCTAAACCTAAATATACATTACTTAATGCTGAACCTTCAAAAGGTCCATTTAGACAAAAATATCAAACAGAATTAGATAGATTATCAGGATTTGGATCAAATTTAACTTCTAAGAATGCTATAGAAAATGCTTTAGGGCAAATGGCTGAAAATTATAATAAAGTTAAAAGTATACATACAGAAGCATCTCCTAGACAACTTATAGATTTAACTACATTGATGTGGAACAGTCCTGGAAAGGCAGCAGATAAACAACTTGTAGATTTTTATTTACGTGGTATAAATAATCCTGATCCAACTAGGTTTAAATTTGATTATATAAATAAAGTAAATCAGTTTAGAAATGATTTACTTGATTTGCAACTTAGAGGTGTTGATCCTCATGAAGAGTTTTTTAGAGGTTCTTATCCAGAAATACAATACAAAAAAGGGGGATGGCTTTCTAAATATCAAGAAGGTGGTGGAGCCTATATAGGTTCTGATGGTAAAGTATATCTTAATCCTAATAGTTACTTACCTGGTACACTAGCAGGTAGACCTAGTAAAGAAGAGTTTATTGCTAATCCAGTTAAGTATCAAACATTCTATCAAGGTGATGTACCAGCCTCTACCCGCTATGTAGATAATACTATACCTACACCTGCACCAGCCCCAGTTGTACAACAAATAGAAAAACCAGCTGAGGTAAAAGTAATAAGAAAAGATTTAACTAAAAAAGTTGTAACTCAACCTAATACTAAAGTAAACCAAACAAAGGTAGGAAGTACTTCTGTAAACAAACCTGTAGTTGTTACTCAAAAGAAAACTGTTGTATCAAAAGCACCTACAATAAGTACTACTGTTACTCAACCTGATTCAAAACTTAATTTTAAACCAACAGGACTATCTAAAGAACTATACAATTTTGGGAAAAATAAAGTTGATATAGATAATAAGCCTGCTAATGAGCTTGTTAAAAATGCAGCAAATACAGTGGGTGTTGATCCTAATTTGTTGTTTGCATCTGCATGGCAGGAAGGATTAAATAAAGCAGCACAAAGACCAACAACAAGATCAAATGCATATTTTAATCATCAGTTAGAATTATCTAGAGATCCTAATTTAACAGATGAAGAGTTTGAAGACAAAGTATTGAATCTTGAAAACAACTATCCTGTTGATGGTTTTTATTATTATGGATTGGATACGTTTGGCACTATGTTTCCTAATCTTGAAAAATATTTACCTAAAGGATTTAAAAATAGATTCTATTCTTTTGATGCTAAAAATGAAAAAGGTGAAAATATAGTAGCAGGAGCATTTAAAAGTCATCAGGATGCTTTAATTGCAAAAGCAGCATATTTAAAATATGAACAAGATAATATTATAAACTATGCAAAAAAATTAGGAGTTAACTTAGATCCAGATTCTCTTAACTATTTTACTTTTGCTTCATATAATTCTGGATTTACTAATGCTAAAAAAATGCTTAATGATTATGCAAAAACACCTAATAAAGAAAATGTTATAATAAAAGGATTACCTGGGTGGCAAAAGATTCATAAAAATATTTATCCTAGAATGCAAAGTTATCAAGTTGCAAAGCAGATAAAAAAACTTGGTGGATCTATAGGTTGGTTGAGTAAATATGAATAAACTTATATAGTTTAGAAATAAATTTGTAAATTGATAGCGTTAATAGATATATCATGACAGCAGCACAAATGTTAGCAATGGGAGGATTCCCAGATACACCAGAAGGTAGAGAAGCATTCTATAATGAATACCCAGATGAGTCAACTTTTATGGCAAAGTTTGGTGGTCAGATGGCTATGGGTGGATCTACAAATCAGATTGCTTTTCCACAACAACCTGTAGAAAATAAGTTTTACTCAGAAGGTTTTAGACCAAGTGTACCATTTGGCTTCTATCAAGAAGGAGGATTGACTAATGAAGTAGCCTTCCCTCAGCAGCCTGTTGCTGATAGATTTTATAACAGTGGTTGGAAACCTAGCACTCCTTTTGGATTCTATGAAGAAGGTGGTCTTACCAATGAGATTGCATTTCCTCAACAACCAGTAAGTGACTGGATACATGCTCACACTCCATATGTTCCTAGTTATAATGTAGGAGGAGGATTACCAGGTGGAGCTAATGAAATGCCTTGTTTTCAATGTGGAGGTAGAATGCAAGATGGTGGATCAGCAGATAGTGGAACTCAATATGGTGGTTTTGTAGGAATGGGAAGTCCAACCATGATGTCTCTTGGTGGAGTAAAGAAAGAGTTTAAAAAACTTATAAGAAAACAAAAAGGTGGACAAGCAGATGGGGAGACTCAAGATGACTTCCTCTCTAGATATAGAGAAACATTTGTTAATAACCTTAAGCAAAATGCTTACATGGGTTTAGCAGATGAAGCCGCTAATGAGTATTATCAACAAGCATTACAACAAGCTCAGCAAGAACAAAATCAAAAATTAATGCCAATACAAGCAGACTATGGTCAAGAAGAAATGCCTGAGGGTCAGTATGGTATTAATATGGATACTAATAAAAACCAACAGTTTAATTTAGTTAATCCACAAACTGCTGCTAATCAAGCATATCTTGCAAATCAAATTCAAGATTATGATACCCAAGCAAATAATGCTTTTGGTAATTTCTTTAATCAATCTGCCAACCTGCTATCCTACTTACCACAAGCACAAGTAGGTATTCAAACACCTGCTGGTAGAACTGAAGGTCCATATTCTCCAGAGTATGCAGATTTTATGAATGCCGCTTATCAAGCTTGGTCATCAAAGTCTGCAGGTAAGAAAATGGTTTATGATCCTGCTACTAGAAGATTTGTTACTCAAGGAACACAAACTACAAATCAACCTGCTCAGAGATCATATGGTACTACACCTGTAGGAACTGGTACATATGGATACAATGCTTTTCCTATGAACTATAATCCTTATATCAAGTTTAAAGGAAACAAAGAAGATATAAACACAATGACTTCATTGCTTGATAGGTTTGATCCAACAAGCACTGTAGTAAAGAAAGCAACTCCCATATACAGAAATAAGGTTGGTCAATTTTTTTTAGGTAAAGGTCCTAAGAGAGTAGATTTTAAATTTGAAACTACTTTCAAAGATAAGCCAATGGAAAAAGTTCCTATGTTAAAACCTGAAAATGAATCGATTGGTCCAATAATCCCAAAAAAATACGGAGGTCTTCCTAAAGCACAATTTGGTACTTTTGGAGAACTAGCCCCACCTACTAATCCTTATTATGACAATATGACTCCTTATGAAGGTTATAGACCAGCAGATGATTTTTTTAATAATGTCATAAATACTTCTATATATTCTGGAGGACCAGGTAGTCAAAGAACTTCGCAGTTTGCAACTAGTGAAACCAATAGTCCTTATGGCGGTGGCCCTAGTGGACAATCAACATCAGGATTTGCTACATCAGCGGGTCAAGACAAAACAATAATGAATGTTGGTGCACCTATGGTAAATATAGGAGCAAAACTTCAATCTCCTCAAACAATTAACTCAACTACTCCTAATACTATTGCTGCATCAAATATATATGGTGGAGGTTCTGGCAGTGGAGCAACTAGCACAGAAGTACTTGGTTCAACTGATACTTCTGATAGATATAAAAAACAAACTTGGAGTGGATCAGCCAAACAAAAATTTGGAATACCAGGAGAAGAGATGGCTAATTGGCTTATGACTGGAGCTGACTTTCTTACCTCAAGATTTAATATTGCAGAAAGAAATAAATTTGCAGAGCAAATGAGAAGAAATACATTTGCAGATAATCAATTTATTGGTTTGCAAGAACCAAATAGAGGTGACTATAACTGGACAGGTATGAGCACTGGTATGCTAAGACCAAACAATTATGTTCAGGTAGAACAGCCAGGTGTCCTTCCTACCTACTTCTCTAAATACGGAGGATCTTTCCAAGATGGAGGATACACTGAAGACACAGAAAATATTTATGAACTTACTGATGATGAGATTCAAGAGATCTTAGCTAATGGTGGGTCAGTAGAATACTTAGACTAATAACATGAAAAGAAAAGTTAGAATAACCAGAATGCCCAACTTAAAGTCAGGGGCTGAAGTTAAACTTGAAGGTCTTAGAGCTGGCCTTGGTTTTAATGCCAATGTTATGCCTTGGCCTATTATGGCGGGTCAAATGTCTGCACCAGACATTGAAACAAATGATACTCTTAGACCTGTTCCTAGAGAAGAAGCTAATCTTGAAGCTGAAAAAGACGAGATAGCAATGGTTCCTAATTCTGGTGGTATTCCTGATACATACAAGATTGGTGGCAAGAGGCATTATGAAGGAGGTACTCCACTTAACCTTCCTGATGATTCTTTTATATTCAGTGACACTGCTAAGATGAGGATCAAAGATCCTGCAGTATATAGTCAATTTGGTATGGCTTTTAAAAAAGCTGGATATACACCTGCTGAGATTGCAAAGAAATATAACATTAATGAATACAAAAGGGTTTTGTTAGATCCTAATACTGATGATTTGCAAAGAGACACGGCTGAGTTAATGATTGCTAACTTCAATCTTAAACTAGCTAAGCTAGGTCTTTTACAAGAATCTATGAAAGGTTTCCCTCAAGGTATCCCTGCTATCTCTATGCCTTATGTAGAAAGCATGGGTATTAACCCTGAAGAGCTTGTGCAAATGAATCCAGGTGCTGGAGATGATGAAACATCTGAGTCTGACATGACTGCTGCCTATGGTGGTATTCTAAATAAGCTTAGTACTAGAAAAAATGGCGGAGACTTTGATAACTATGGATTAAATAAATATCAGACAAGAGGTGCTGTACAAACAATGCCTTCTGAGAGTACTCAGTCAATGATTCCTTCTTCTATTAAAAGGAAAATGATTGAAGAGAAGAACAAGGATCCTGAATATATTAGAGCAAATAAGCAAATAGAACAAGATGCTATAGAAAGAAGATTACTTCAACAAATGGAGGAAGATCAAATAGTAGCAGATAGGAAAGCAAGAATTGCAGAGAGTATAGCTGCTCAGGATGAAGATCTTTTTGGTAATCCAAATTGGAGAGATGTATTATATAGAGAAACACAAGCTATAGGAGATAAGTTTAGGTTTTCTCCTAAGCCTAATATATTTGATGATTATATCAATCCTTTTGTACAGATTGGTGATATGGCAACTGGTCTTGGTCAAGCACCATATGAAGCACAGATGTCAAATTCATATATTCCATATGCAACAGCAATTGCAGCACCTCTTCTTGCAGGTAGAATGGAAGCAGCAAGTAGTATAAATCCTTTTGGTAAACAATTTTGGACAGGTAATACTTCAAATGCAAGATTTATAAATAACATTATTAACCCACTAAATATAGTACCAGGATATTCAAATCTAGAACAACGTGCTATAAATAAGATAAGAGGATTTCAAAAGGGTGGTGAAAAAGAAGAAGAAGGCTTTTGGTCACAAGTTGGTGATGTAGCAAATACTTATCTTAATCCAATCAATAACCCTTTAATTTCACTTGCTGCAGGAACTACGTTTTTAGGGGCGCAAGGTCTTATAGATTTATATGAAGCTGCTACAGCAGGAAGCAAATCAGTTAAATCAAAAACTACTGAAATAAAAGAAAGAGTAAAGGGTACGCACACGCCTAGTAAAATAGGACAATCTGCTGCCAATCAAGCATTAACTGAAGCAGAAATACTTAGACAAGATGAATTAGCTGGAGGTCAAGGTGCTGCAAAAGGAAGAGCTTATCAAGACGCTAAAACAAAAGAAGCAAAGCTTGCAAAAGATAAAAAAATATATTCAGAAGGTGTTAAAGATCTTAAAACTAGAGCTACCACATTAAAGAATGATCTTGCACAAGCAGAAAAGGTAGTTAAAGATAAAGAAAAATACTTACAGAATTTAGAAGCAACAGGTACAACAGATGCAAAAATTCTTAATTCTGCCAAGAATGATTTAGCAAATAGTAGAGCTAAAGTTGTAAAAGTAAAAAATGACTATGATACAGCAGTAAAAACTACTGAGAGTTCTAAACTTGATGCAAAAAATAAAGCAGCTGAACATAAACTTGTAAAGAAAGAAGTTCAAGCTTTAGAAGGTACTTTAGATGATGCAGGTAGAATCATTGCTACTCCTATTGATGAAAAAGCAAAACAGCTTCTCATAAGTTCTGGTGTAGAATTAAATGATAACAATCTTAGAATTGCTAAAAAAGCTTTAGAAGCTGGAGAAAAACATGCGGCTATGTCAGGAGCTTCTAAACTAGGTACAAAGTATGTAGCAGGTAAAACAGCAAGACAAGAAGCAAGAGAAATAGCTGGATCAGCAACAGGTACTAAAGAAGCATTTAAAAGATTAAATAGAGCTAGAACATTAACTGGTTTAGGTGTACTTGGTGCAGGAGCTCTTGCTTATAGTTTATTCCATAAGGATGAAGAAAGAGAAAGTAAACTTACCAGTAGAGCAGATGAAAATTTAAATAAAGCAGGCCAACCTACTACTAAACAAGTGGACCCTACTGTAAGTCAACTTCAGAAAAAAGGATTTAAAGCAGAAGCTAAAGGAAACGGTATATATAAAGTATCTGGTAAAGTAAATGGTAAAGATAGTGTTATGTATTTTAATAAAGCTACAGGACAATATGCTCCTGCCTTTGTTAATGGTAGACCAGTCTTACCTCAGAATGCATTTAATGCTCCAGCCCCTGCACCTGCAAATTCTCAGGCTGAGGTAGCACCTGTTCCAGTTCAGCAGAAACAAGCTGCATCAGCTAATGTAAACAGTTCAAAACAAGATTTAACAGATACAGGTGTAAGAAGAATTAAAAAGTATGGCGGTGCTATTGATGATTATTTTGAATATGGTGGACAATTTCAAAATGGTGGACAAAAGAACATTAAATATTATGAGTATAGTGAATCTAAAGATAGAATTAGACCAGTATATGAAGATGATACAATAGGTGATTTTGAAGATATTGAAAACGAGTTACCTGAAGAAAAGTATAATGAACTTAAAAAGTTATATGAAGAAGCAGAAAAAGAAGCTGCAGGTAACCCTAATAAGTTTAGTCCAAAGACTCTTGAGTTCCAAAAGAAATATCATGAGTATCTTCCTAGTAGAGCTAGAAAAATTATTTCTGCAGATACTCAAAGAACTAGAGAAGGTAATCTCAAAGGATATAAACAGTATGATTTAAGAAGTAATGAAGAAGGTAAGTTTGGTCGTAGGACTAAGCAATACTTGGCTGATCTTGATAAGATTAAACCTACAAAAGCAGAAGCTAAAAAAGATGAAAAACCTGCTACAATAACAACACAAGTAGCTGATGAACAAGAAGAGCCATTTGATAATACACTATATGCTACTAAGCTTGGTGATCTTAAAAGAGCCTCTACAGATGCTCCTTGGTGGTTGCAGGATATAATTAAAACAGCTGATGCTGCAGGAGACTATCTAACTGTTCCACAGTATAACCCATGGCAAGCTACTGCAGCAGTAAAACTACCTAAGACAGTTTTCTATGATCCAGCAAGAGAGTTGGCAGCAAGTGCAGAACAACAAAATATTGCTGCTCAAGCTTTAGGTCAGTTTGCTCCACCTCAGCAGTTTAATGCTAGAATGTCAGCAATACAGGGAGAAGGAGCTAAGCAAGCTGCAAATATTCTTGGTACATATAATAAACTTAATGTTGAACTTGCCAATAGACAAGAAGAACAAAATGCTCAGTTTATGAATCAGGCTGCTGCACTTAGGGCTGCTGAACAAACTGGTTTATATGATAAGTACACTATTGCAAAACAACAGTTTGATAATGCAAGGATGCAGGCTAAGAATAGACTTGTTAATCAATATGTACAAGGTATTACCAATAAGGCTTACACTCAGGCACTTAACTCTATATATCCTCAGTTTGCTGTAGATCCATCAACTGGAGGTATGGCTATATTCCATGATCCAAGAAGCCTTAGACCTTCATATTCACAACCTAAGACATATCAAGATTATGTAAAGGCTGCAGTTAGAGCTAATCCTCAACTTGCTAAAGCAAGTGCTGCTGATATAAATAAAGCTGTTGAACTTATGGTAAAAATGGAAACTGGTAACTCAATATCTGATCCATATGAAGATTATCAAAAAGGTAGAAAGTCAGTACCTATGTACAATGACCAATCATCTCAAGAACAATAAACTTTAAAAGTTTAATAAACTTTATAGATTTTATATAAATTTACAAATAAAAAAATGGCATCATATATACCACAAGTAACTGATTATATACCTGAGTATCAGCCTTTTCAACCTGACTATAACTTTCTAAATAACATACTGCAGAGAAAACAAACTCAGTATGATTCAAATTATAAAGCTTTAAGTCAAACTTATGGTACTCTTCTTAATTCTCCTATGTTACGTAAAGACAACATAGAGAAAAGGAATGAGTACTTTAAACTGATTGATCAGGATATAAAAAGGATTTCAGGTTTAGATTTGTCACTTCAACAAAATGTTGATGCTGCTAATGCTGTGTTTGATTCTTTTAATAAGAATAAAGATTTAGTAAAAGATATTACTTATACCAAACAGTATTACAAAGCATTGGAAGATGCAGAATCCTATAAAGTACTTTGTGCTGATCCTACTAAATGTAATGGTCAATATTGGCCTACAGGAGTAAATGCAATTAAGTTGAAAGCTGAGGAATTTATGAAAGCCAGTAAAGAAGAGGCAATGAGAATGTCTCCTGGTGAATATGTTCCTTTTGTAAATGTTCAAGAGAAAGCAGTTTCCTACCTAAATAACTTATTATCTAAAGGTGGAGACAACGGCTTTGGTATATCCTCTGTTACTCAAGCTGGTGATGGAATGTATCAGGTAACAATGAAGAATGGATCTTTATTAGCATTACCTTATAAAGATTTGCTTCTTAATATGTTTTCTAAAGACTCTTCTATACAAGAGATGTATGAAACTCAAGCATATGTCACCAGGAAATCATTTGTTAAAAGTAGAGCTGAACAGTTGGGTGGAAACGAAGATGCTGCTGAAGATGAATACTTTGCTAAAGTAAATGACTATATACAAGAAGCAATAATAAAAGCAGAGCAAGCAAGAAAAGAACAAATAAATAAAACCAACAGAAAGTCTCAGGTTGAAAAAGCCATTAAAGCAAAAGGAACTACAGGGACTGATGAGTTAGCAGATGATTATGTAGCATCTGTTCTTGATGAAGCTCTTTCTACAGCAGTTAAAACTCAAGCAGAAAAAACAGAAAACATTGCTAAAAGTATATTTTTTGCAAGTGATGACAGAGCTGACAAAAGAAGAAGGGTTGATTCAATCATTGCAAACAACATAATGAATAAAGAAGTAGGTGATGCTGCTATAAGAGCTGCTTTACTTACAGGTGGCATCACTAAGATAGAGGCAGATCCTTATAGAAAAGCTAAGTATGAAGCAGATCTTCAAATGAGAAATCAAACTGCAAATACTCAACTTACTTATGATTTACAGTTAAGAAACCAAAGAGAAAAAGCAATTTGGGATCTTTCAGTAGAGCAAGCTAAAGCAGATCAGGCATTGGGTGGTGGTACATATACAGATGAAAATGATCCTAAGATTACTCCATCTCCTGTTGGTGCAGCAGCTGAAATAAACAAACTACAAGAAATATCAGGTTTTGTAAATCGTGGAACTGGTGTTGGAGAACTTGAAAAGACATTCCTTAAAGGTTATACAGATCAACTTCTTGGTATTATATCAGCAAACAAAGATGCTGGTGATGTTGCATACGCTAAAGAAACCCTTAAGAACATTTATAAAGATGGGTATGATGAAGTAGACAATGAGTTTGTAGACAGTAAAGGAAACAAGATTGCTGACTATAACATTATAATAAATAGTGAAGCTACTCCTGAATCTACTATAAAAGGTTACTTTAACAATGCCAAAGAACAAGCTAAGTATAATAGAAACCTTCTTTCTCATGGTGAGTTTATAAAAGGAAGAGGTAAGGATATAATGGATGCTTATAGTATTCAAAGTGAATTAAAAGAGATTGGTGCTAATGAGTGGAGAAAGAACAATAAGACTGTACAGCAAGAAGTGTTACGTGATATTGATGATGGTGAGACTAAACTTGGATGGTCTATTTATTTTAGAAAAGATGGATCTAATCTGTCTAAGCCAGAATTTATTTCTAAGTATAAGCAAGAGATTAAAGCAGCTACAGGAGAAAACATATCTAATGATGATGCAGAAGATGTGTATGAAGATGTTTTACAATTGTATACTGATGGATATAATAATTCAGAAAGGATAACTTCTATATACAATGTACCAGGCTTATCTAAAAAAGCAGGATACATAAGTGCTCAAAATCAAATTGAATACACAGTAAAATCTGGTGCAGTAAGAAGTGATGGCTATAGAGGGTTTATGAGTGCTTATGATGCTGCAAAACAAGATCAATTCCAAAAGTATGGAATAGGTATTGCGGGTACAGAAGGTGACGTAGGTGATTTGGATGATGAAGAATCAATGTTGGCACAACAAGCTGTAGAAGCATTTAGAAATGCAATAAGAACTGCATCAACAAAAGAAGAACTTGAAAGAAAAATTGGCACTGTTTCTTATCAATCTGTGGCTTTGAGTAACCCAGAATATCAAAGGGTAACTATTAAGTTTAATGAAAACTTTTTAAAGGATTCAAAAGGTACTTCAACCAAACCAACTTGGGCAGATGATCCAAGAATAAATGAAGGTGTTACAATATACTTTAAGAGTAGAGGTCATATGCTTGCTGATAAAGTAAAGCATAATCCTATTGATCTTATTCTGGCACATAAATCTATGGAAATTAATGTTCCTAAAGGTGGTAACATTACATTAAGTAAAATGGATGAGAATGGTGTTATTCATGCCTCAGGAGGATTTAGTTCAGTTGTTGATGGCAAGCTTATTGAAAATGATCCTGCAAATTCAATTTATAATATTCCATATGATGCTTCTACAAGCGGTGCAAAAATATATGATGCTTGGAAATTTGAGTTAGAGCAGAATGCAAAAGCAAGTGAAGCAGCACTTTTAAATAAAGAATATACAATGTCACCAGAAGATGTTATAAGAAAACAACAAATTTTTGGTACAGAGCTTCAGCAAAATCTAACTGATGTAGTATTAGCTAGATTTGAAGCTAATATGAAGGCAGCTGAAAAACAAAAATAAACATGGCAGAAGAAACATTTTTACCAAATCAAGATCAACCAGATCTTACTACAGATATTTCTCCTATTGATACAGCTGCTATCTATGATCCTCTTGCAGCACTAAAGATTCAGTCTCCTAAGCTTCCAGTAATACCAGATCCAATACCACCACCTGCTATTGCAAATGCTCAGGTGGTTGGTAATTATAGAACTGGTCCTAATCCAGGGGCTCATCCTGATACTATAAAAAAAACCAACAATACATCTAATTATGTAAAAGGTGTAATGGAAAAGATGAAGGGAACCAGCTATGCTGTTGATCCCTTTAAATATGCTAAACCTTATTCTTTTGGTAATGATGCTAAGGGAGGATTATTTGATAGATATTATAATCATAATCTATTTAGTAAAATAGGTTATTCTCCTTATAGGGATAATGAATCCTGGTATAATGAACAAGGTTCTTGGTGGGATGATCACATGAGAATGTGGGGTGAGTTTGTTCCTCTTCTTTACTCTGCTTTTAAATCTGTTTATGGCAGTGAAAAAGATGCAGATGAAGCAATGGACAAAGGAATGAATATAGCCATGTCAACAAGACCTGGTGTAGGTTCTTGGATAAATAACTTTGTTTTACAATCTGCTTATACAATTGGTATACTTGCTGAAGTTGCCGTAGAAGATTTTGCAGTTGCTTCATTAGAAGCTTTTTCATTAGGAAATGCAACACCTTTAATTCCAGCTCAGTTTGCTAGAAACAGTATGGTATTTGGCAGACTTGCTAAAGGAATAAGTAGGACAAGCGAATTACTTAAAGAACTAAGAACTGTTGATAAGGCTAAAGACATGTGGTCTTTATCAAGAGCTGCTGATGTAGGTGTTGCTACTTTAGAATTTTTAAATCCTTTAAGGCACACTACTGATTGGGCTTTTGCACTTAAGAATGGTGAAAGAGGTGTAAGAAACATGAGTGAGCTAGCCAAAGCAACAAAGACTTTTGGTAACTTCTATAGAGATGCAAGAGAATTAAATCTTGCTTATTCTGAAGCTGCATTTGAAGGAGAGGCTGCATCAAGAGAATTACAAGATGATCTTATAGATGAATACTATGCAACGCATGGTATGATGCCTGAAAATGAAACTGTAAAGGATATTTATAAAAAAGCACAAGAAACAAAGGCTGCTGTTACAATGGCAAACTCAGCAACCATCTACTATACCAATAGACTTGTTTTTGACAATATATTTGGTATGTGGAAACCTGCTTCTAAAGTTGCTAAAGCAATGGAACAATCAGGTGGTAGATATCTAAGAAGAACTGCTGCCAAAGAATGGAACATAGGTAAAGCTGCTTATCAAGCAGAAGCAAAATCTTTTGGTAAAAAAACATTTGATGCTCTTACTAAGTCAAGTTATTTACCATGGTCTAAGCGTTATTTTCTGGGTAATTTAGCTGAAGGTATTCAAGAAAGTTCACAGGAAGTAATAGCATCTGCTGCTAAAGATTATTATAGAAAACTATATGAAGATCCATCTCAGGTTGGATACTATAAAGCCGTTGAATCAATAGGCAGAGGTCTTGATAGTCAGTTTTCTGCAGAAGGATTGAACACTTTTCTATCTGGTTACCTAATGGGTAGTCTCATACAAGGTGGTGGATCTTTGCTACAAAAAGGTAGAAATGTAATCACTGAAGCAGTAACAGGTAGAGATAAAGTACTTGAAGAAAAGAAAAGAGAAGAAAATCAAAATAACAGTATTCTAAATGCTGCCAATCATGTTATAAACAATTTTAAGATATATGGAGATCATACTAATACTATGGCTTCTGCTGTTAAAATTGCTTTTGATGCCAGAGACAATGCTATAAACAATGGTGATACAAAGACTGCCTTTGATATGTCTGATCAAGGTAATGCTGAGTATTTCCATCATGTAGTAAAGACAGGTAATACTAAACTTGTAACAGACTGGGCAAATGATATGCTCCAGTTAAGTGATGAAGATTTGACCAATGCTTCAAATGTTAATTTAAGTGATGCAGCTAATGTTAGAAAAAATCTTGAGACACTTAAGAAACGTATAACAAGATATGAGGCAAGATTCAATGAGGTAACTAATAAGTTTCCTAATCCATTTAACCCATGGTTGTATAATGCCAAAAAGAATCCTGAAGCTTTTGCAAGAGAATATGATAACTATACAGCACATGAAAATACTGTTGCTGATTTATTGTTTTCACTTGAGGATCATGTCAGGATGTCAGAAAGGATGCAATCAATTGCTAGAAACCTTGCAGGTCAAAGTGGACAGATTCAGAATCTTATCAATGTAACTAAGAATGGTACACCTGTTGCCAATGCAGCAGCACATGATGTAAGCTTGTTGATTGATGGTATTGCACGTGCAGAAACTGTTGCAATGCTGTCTAAGCAAGTTGAGATAATGAAAAAGGGTACCCCTGAGCAACAGAAGGAAGCCAAACAGATTGAAAAAAGATTAACAATGCTTAGGCAGTGGGACTCTAACAGAGACTTCTATGTTAGAGAACTTAAGATGTCTAAGAAGATCTTGACTGATAAAGAGAAGTATGAAAGAGAACAGCTTAAGAAAATTAAGCCAGGAGCTATTGCTAATCATGATAAAACAGCAGAGAGATTTGAAATCTTAGAAATTAAAGGTGACAAGGTTGTTGTAAAGAATCAGCAGGGTAAAAAGAAAATAGTAAGCAATAAGTCTATAACTGTAATTAAAGAGTCTAAACAAAAGCCTGGAGAATTTGAAGCAGAACTGGGGGATGATGTTAGCTTGGCAATTTCTGAACTTTACAAGACTTACAAAGAATACTTATCTGATGTAGCTCAAATGAAAGAAGGCTATATTTTTGATGAGCAATTGAATGAAGCATTTAGACAAATTAAGGATTTCCTTACTCTGCAGGTTGACTCATTTGATACTGTAAGAGCTATCAACTTTTTAAGCAATCCAGAATACTTTGATAACTATAGGGTTATGCAAAGTAACTTGATGAGTCAAATAAAAACTCAGAGATTGTTTTTCTTGGAGAATGCGCTTGAAAAGTATAATACAATGCGCAAGAACAATAAGATGCTCAATGAAATATTTGACTTGGGATTATTTGTTCTACCTGATGACATAGACAATATTAAAAACTTTCAAGTACCAGCTAACTTCTATAATGTAACTACTAAGGAGATTGTTCCTGCAGATAGTGACTTACATAAACAAGCTGTTGAAATTGTAAATAAGTATGCAGAGTTAGCTGGTGTAAAAGCTACACAAGCCAAACCTACTGAAGCAGAAGAAGCAGCACCAAAAGCACCTGAAGCACAAGCTGGTCCTAAAACAGGTGTATCTGTACAGCCTCCTGAGAAACCAGAAGAACTAGCAGATGATGAACCAATAAAGATAACTACCTCTATTGCAACCATGAAAGAAATAAGTGGTACTCTGGTAGAGGATCTTGTTAATGCCTATAGAGAACTTAAAGAAGAAGAAGGTGAAACAATTACTGGTACTGTTGATGAGATAGCAAGTTCTGATGACTTTGTTGATTTTGTACAAGCTGGAGGTACTGCATTTGATATCATTAGTCAGTTTAATGAAGAGACAGGCAGAACCAGAGAACCAGAAATTATATCTACCAGAGAGCAGGTTGTAAAAGAAGATGACTATAGTGTAGGTAATACTTTCAACTTTACAGGAAGAGCAACTACTAAAGATGGTGCTGTTGATATCAGTAATAAAGCTGTTGAGGTTGTTAATAAGTCAGGAGTATATAAAAATCCTAAAACAGGTAAGCAAGAACAATTAGTAACATTAGAAGATGTAGAGACAGGTGATAAGTATACCATAAATATATTAGGACCTGATGCCAAAAATTATAGACTTGATGAGTATGTAGAACCAGATACTCCAAAAGCCAAACTAAGAATGGCTGAAAAATATCTAGATCTTGTCAATGCTGGTATTGATAATTTAGAAGATGTTATTGACTCATTTGAAGCAATTGATTCTGATACAGAAGAAGAAGTATCTTTAGATGACAAGAAAACTTCTGTTTTTGATGAGTTTAAAAAAATAGTTAATGAGTATGGTACTGATCCTGATTCTGTACAAAGGTATATAGATGAGACTGAAGATGATCTCATGAAGCTTTTGTATGAAGAGCATAATGATGATTTTATGCAAATTGTCAGTGACTATGGAGAAGGAGCAAGATATAAAAGAGAAGCTGAACAACAAGAGGTAGAGGAAGAGGATACAACAGATGCTTATACAAAATTAATGCAGGAGTATTCTGAAATTACTGATCAAGATGAGCTAGAGGAATGGAAAGATAAAGCAATACTTCTTAAAAATACTGGCAAGATACCTTCTACCATTAAGATAATGACATTGGTAAATGCTAAAATGAGTGAGCTAGCCAATTCTGTTACTATTGATTTGCTTGTTCCTGGAACTATAGTAAAGACATATGATGGAAATATTATGTATGTTATTAGGAATAAAGATAATATTGTATCTTTGGTTACCCCATTAGAATGGGCAGCTAGAGACTTTTCAAATTCAGTAGATATAACTAAAGATGAGCTAGATATGAAGATAAGCAATATTATAAATGACTTTAGTGATGAGGTAGAAGAAGGCCCAGAAGTAACTTCAAAAGATCAAGAAGATATGAAGGATGGAGAAGAGGAAGCATTGTCTGATGATATAAAAGATATTGCTGCTACAGTTGCCGCAGTAAAAGATGATATTGAAGCAGAAGGCAAGAGTCTGGATGCTTTTTTTGATGATATGTTAAATGATATTAACAATTGTAATTTAGGATAATAATGATAAAGTGTTCTGCTAAGAATAGAGAAGCAATTAGAAAATACATATCTGCTGCTTTATTTTATGGTGTTTCTACAGAAAAAGCCAAGAAAGAAAAATTTGATATAAACGAGTTTGTCAAAGATTTCCATAGAAAAACAGAAGGCAAAATACTTGATCCTATAGTTGCTTTAGATACTGTAAGGCTTGTACCTGTTCTTACTCTTCAGGTTCTTATGGCTTCACCTGAGCTTATGTTCCAGTATATGGACAAAGGTCTTAATATAGGTGAGGTACAGACTTTAATGCAAAGATATAAGGATGTCAATGAACTTAAATCTGATCTTGGATTAGATGTAACACTTGGTAGTTTTAAACCACAGCGTAAACCTCAAATAGAGGATAATCCTCCTATTCAAGAAAAACCAAAACCAGTTACTGTTCCTGATCTTACTTCATATGATGCTAATAGTTTAGTATTAAGAAGCAGACTTCATGAAAATAAAAATGAGACTAAAGAACAAAAGGAAAGAAATGAGAATACTTTATATAATTTAACTAAGCTTTTTGAAGAACAGAGTGAAGAAAACAATATAACTTCTGGTAGAGAGATGGTAGTTCCAGGATTGGATACTACTGGTATTGCTCTTTTTGTTGGTGATGCTAAAGCTTTTAAATCTTTGTATCCAGCAATATTTGGTTCAGCAGGTATTCAAGCACGTGATGGTGACATATATATGATTGTCACTGATGTTAAAGGTACTCCTATTAAGTTTGATAAAAAAGGTAATGTAGATCCTAATGGTCAGATTGTATACTATAGGACTATTGATATGCCTGCAATGTATAATGGTAAAGTTGCAGTAACAAAAGAAGAACTAAGTAAAGCAAATCCTACTAACTATCAAAAAATATTATTTGGTGATGTACAAAAGCTTATAAAAAAGCTTGTATCTCAACAGCTTAGTGGTATTAAAAGACCTACACCAAAGCAAAA
>Ga0315909_10003412_pt1 | contig 19380 bp, 22 predicted proteins | sample LakEriMetagenome_11_FD_203527 | JGI IMG/M metagenome (GOLD analysis project Ga0315909, IMG submission 203527) | Freshwater fungal communities from buoy surface, Lake Erie, Ohio, United States - Buoy 2 MA125 | ecosystem: Environmental > Aquatic > Freshwater > Lake | place: USA: Lake Erie, Ohio... | reverse complement strand
CTACAGTCATTGAGACACCCGAGGGGGAGTGATTCCGTGCAGCTCGGCGATGTCCTTTTGAGTAACCCCGTCGATTAGTTGCTCTAGAATCGTCGTTTCGCGCTCGTCAAGCTCGGGCCATTCAATCTCGCCCCGCTCCCAAGCGCTAACTGTAAAATCGGTTTTGTCGGTCAATTGAAGTAGCGCAATCTTGCCGCGATTTGCGCCGATCCGTCCAAACTCGGAGCGCATAAAATCCACATACACGTATGACAAGCGCAGTTCGGTGCCAGCCTGCAGAAAGCGAATGAAGCACTCTTGCGCGAAATCATCAGCCCGTTCCGGCGATAAATGACAGCGCAGACCGTAACCGCGATAGTACCGCCACCGCTCCCGCTCGTTCATTTGTAGACACCCCGGCTATTGCTTAGTCGGGTCCCTCAGGGATTTCCAAGGGCCCATCAAATCAAATAGGTCTGGGTTAAATCCGTGTTGGGGTGTGGTGGTGCCAGCGCGCCCGCTTCTGACGCCTACGCCGAGGAGCTTTCTCGACTTGTAGGCGAAGTCTAGGAGCGCTTTGGCTGCGCTGACGTCGCTGTCTCTGTCGTCTTTGTCGCGTGCACCTGAATTTGCGATTTCTGTCAAGGTGTGGAGGGCCGTGTGGAGTGCGTAACCGGATGCTTCGAGCAGCTGGACATCATCAAGGTCTTGTAAGTCCAATCGCTCCTTAGCCGCGGCCTGATACTCTTCCAGGGGTATCCCTGTCTGCTCCAAAGCGTCCTCAAACGGAACGCCTTGAGCGATCTTCTGGCGCAGGGTTTGCCATTCTCGTGATTTTGCCATTACAATTTAGTTACCCCCCACAAATTGTAAACAACACGGCGACCAGGAGCAAACTATGTCAGGTGCTGTCTATAGTGATGTCAACACGTGGGGTCAGCTCAAAGAGCTTTATGATGACGATGTCCAGTACCAAGATCATATCCAATCTTCGCTCTGGAACTTCATCCGCCATGCCGATGAAGACGAGTGCCAGCTCGATGGTAAAAATTGGAATATTCCAGTTACATTTCAGCTGAACGAATCATACGGTTCCATCAATGATGACGAGAGGTTACCTGATCCAGACTTCGGCAAAGGCGTGTTCGCGCAGTACAGCGTGAAGCTGTCTTACGCGCAGATCGAAGCGACCACGTTCGCCGCGACTCGTGGACATCGCAATGGCCGTCCTAACGGCAAGTGGTTGGATGACACGATCAAAGGCACGCTGTTGTCGTTCATGTCTAACCTCAACTTCGACGCCTACGCCAACGGTCGCGGCTACCGCGCTACGATCCTCACCGCAACCGGCGCGGCTTCCTCCTTCACCGCGACGTTCACCACGCGCATCCGCGCCGGTATGAAGTTCGACTGGTACGACTCCACTCTCACGACCAAGCGCGGCACGATCAAGGTTGCCGTCAAAGCCATCGACCGCATGAACCGCACGGTTTACGTCGATAGCTCCTACGGTACTGGCGCCGTTCCGTCTGGTGCAACCGCTGGCGACGTTCTCGTGGTGTCGAAAGCTCTTGATCCAGGCGAGCCGACCGATGGTCGTTACGCCGCAGGTCTTGACCGCATCACGGACTCTTCCATCTCCATCGGCGGACTCTCACCGAGCACTTATGCTCTGTGGCTTCCGACCAACATCGCCGCGGGTGGCGCGAACCCGAACCAAGAGATTCTCCAGCGCTTTTGGGACTCCATGTATGAAATCTCGGGCGTCTACCCTGATCGCATGGTGTTCTCTCCGGTGTGGAAGCGCGGGTACTTGAACGGCTTCCTCAACCAACGCCGCTTCACGTCCAACAGCTTCGACACGGGCGCGGCTTCGCTCTCGTTCTCGCCTGTGAAAATGGGCCAGGATGAAAAGAAGACCAAGCCCGTCAAATTTGAAATGCTCGAAGACAAGGACTGTAACCCGGCTAACGTCTACGTGTGGAACTACTCTTCGTTCTGCATCGCTAGCGACTACAGCTCCGAGCCGCATCTCGCCGACGAAGATGGCGCCGAGTTCCGGATTCGTCCTGGATACGACTCTATGAGCGGATACTTCCGCCACTGGTGGAACACCATTGTGAAGCAGCGTAACGCTGTTGGCGCAATGACGGGCTTTGCTGTGGCTACTGGCGCGATCTAACCGGGTTGTGCGTGTGTCGTTCCGTTTTGGGTGCAAGAGACAGGGGCCTTTTGGCCTCTGTCTCAGTTGAGGGCAAAGCATGTTTTCAGACGACAACGTAGACCTGTCAGACGAGGCGATCCTGCGCGCGGTGAAGCGGCGGCTCATGGACGAGCTGTCTCAACGCCAGGCCGGGGTGGTGAACAACGTTTACGGCGGCTCTGGCCAGGGTGTGGGCTCGGGTGGGTACGGCGGTCTTGTGCAGGATATGGCGCAGGGCGGCGAGGACCCGTTCAACTACTTTGTGGATATCACGCGCGAAGACCTCCCTGACATCAATCCGGCGACAAAAAAGCCAATTGGTTGGACCAAGAAGGTCGAGCGCTACCGCAAGAGGAAAGACGAGCTGGAAGACGAGCCTAAAAAAAAAGGCCACCGGGCGGGACCCAGCCGGGACCCGTGGATGTAGCAGCTGCGGACACTGCCGAGACTGAGACTTACCAGACGACGAGAGATGACGCCCTCCGGGCCATGTTGGGGGGTGACATCGACCCCGTAAAGCATGCCGGCGAAGGCTTCTTTTCAACAGACGAATATTTCCCGCAAGACATCCGAGACCCATGGGTTTTGGGCGATGTGATGGAGCAAGACGGCTATTACCCGGCCCCGCAGCGTCCACCTAAGAAGTGGCCTCCGCAGCGGCCTTACTGAGGAGCAACGCATGAACGAGAACCGTAAAGGTCTGAACGCAGAGTTGGGCGGCCTTTTGTTTGGCAACGTCATGGGTGGGCCGCAATACGCTCTTGGCGATGCCATGTTGGGCAAGAAGGGCAAGGACTCAAGCGCGGCCTCCTATGCCGGGCGCGGGGCTCTTGGCGGTGCGACCATTGGCGGCGGTATGGGAGCGCTCGCGGCCTTTCTCATGCGCCGCGACCCCAAGCTAGCTGCCGCGTTGCTTGGGATTGGAACAGCATCCGGCGCAAGCTCAGGGGCGTTAGCTGGCGGGGTTGGTTCCCTACTTGACGAAGGCTGACCCTTTAACGCGCCGGGAAAATTCCCGGTAAGATATTGGGTAGGAGCATCCCCCAATGAGAGACGAGCAGACCCCAAACCTATCTCGGTTCATGCGCCGCCGTGACAACGACGCGCGCAACACTGCGTTAGGGGTTGGTGGGGCGACTCTTGCCGGCCTTGTCGGCTACGACGCGCTGCAAAAGATCCGCCTAGAACAGGTGGAGGACAAGGTCAGGGCGACCCGCGCGGCTGAGGACTTCTTTGCCAAGCTCCAGCCGGGCGATGTGATTTTTTCCCGCACCGCACGCGACAAGGGCGATAAGGGAATTCCGCTCGTTCAGAAGTTCATGAACGAGATTCTAGGGGCGGCTAAGGGTGATTCCTACCCCCACGGGATGATCTACACAGGCCGCAAGAACGTTGTTGAAGCGCTCGACACTAACGGTGTCAAAGGCAGCAAGGCCTCGGGCTATTACGGTGCGCTAAAGGCCTACCGGCCCAACGTATCCGACAGGGAGCGCGAGCACGCGGTTGCGTATGCGCGCAAGCAGATCGGCAAGCGCTACGCCACAGAGCCCGAATACTTTAAGCACGGGCTTTCCCACATGTTCAACATCACCAACGGCCCCAAGACGGGCACGGCTTGTGAGGGTCACACCTGCACGTCGCTCGTAGGGGATGCCTACTCCAAGCGCGTGAAGCAGCGCTACATGTCACCCGACCAGATCAAGGCCGCGGCGGATATGGAGCTAGTAGCTAAGTATTCACCGTCGTTCCATTCGAAGGTGCCCTTGCATGAACACATGCTGACAAAGGGCCTCTATCCGACTCTCAGAAATCTCAAATACGGCATTGGTGCCGGGCTCGGAGCCTATGCCCTCTCACGATTAACGGACAGCAAGGAGAATATGGCATGAGCGCAGCAACGGCGGGCAGTCATCTCGCGACGTACCTCAAGAAGATCAAGAAGGGCCTTGATGATGTGGACGTGGAAGGCCTGAAAGCTAAGGCATCCGAAGGCTACAAGACCGCATCCGGAAAAGCCAAAGAAGGTGGGGAAGCTCTCAGGAAATTTGTTGAGAAGAACCCGAAATCATCGGCTGGCGGCGCTGCGGCCCTGGGTGCGGCTGCTGGCTACATGGCGGGTGATTCCGAAGACGACGAGGACGAAGAGACCAAGAGACTTCTCCGCGCCATCGGCATGCACAAGCGGGGCATCGAATGACCACAGGCAACGCCACGCGCGACGCGACGCTGTCGGGGGCCTTGTCAGGCGGCCTTTTGGGCGCTTTAGCGAATATTCGCGGCACCACGAAGTGGACCCAGCTCCTTCGCCCCGCGGCGATTGGGGCGTTGACCACAGGCGCACTCGCTGGCGGCTCGACATACGTCGGCGACAAGCTCATGGGCGCTCCCGACGAGGACGAGATTTCCCCCTACACCAACCGCGGCATGGTCGGCGGCGTGGTGGGCGGTGGGCTTGTCGGTGGTGGCCTAGGCGCGCTCCACGGCGCTGGCGCTCTGTCGATGCCTGACGCAGTGCCAAAGCTTGTTCGCGACGCGCTCACCAAGGCCATGAGCGGACGCGGGAAAATCCTGAAAGGCGCAGCCCTGGGCGCAGCCGGAACCGGCCTTGCGGCTGGCTACCTTGGTGCGGATGAAGGCATGCAGCTTGATTTCATCCAGAACCAGCTCGAAGCCGCGCGCAAGAAGCAATACCTGCAATCTATGGGGCTGTGAAAGATGAGCTTCTTCATCGACTACGTCCTAGGCGCCCCACAAAACGAGTATGAAAGCGCGATTGATCGCTATTTCAGGCTGCAAGGCCTGCAGCTCACAGCCGACAAGACGCTTGATTATCTAATGCAGGATGACGAGCTAGAGAACCTCCAGAAAGAAAATCTCAGGCTTCAGAACAGGCAGATCCGCGGATCAAGCCTGCCCATGAACGACGACGAAGCAGACAGCGGCCTAGGCCCCCGACTAGCCGCACTCGCTGCCAAACGCGGTCTCAACTCGCCACGAATCCAGTTCACCGAGGCAGTAGGCCTCTTAGGACCCATTACGAAGGCACGGAACAACGCACTATCGGGGGCAAAGAATGTTGGTAGAATCGCAGGGAAGCTCATCCTCAGAAGGTAACGAATCCACACACGCGGCGGATAAGGGTGCGGCTGACGGTGGTCAGGACGTTAGCCACTTATTCCGACAGTCCCAGGCCGAACTCGCGCGCGCCAATGCAACGCTTCAGTCCCAAGGCCGGGACCTTGAGGGCTTGAAGTCGAAGGCCGCAACGCTTGACCGCATGGCGGAAGTCTTCAACCCGAAGACCTCCGAGGATGCAGGCGACCCTCGGGAAGCCGAGATCAATGACCTAATTGATTACTACTTAAAGCAAGGCATGGAAGCCGAGCGCAGAGGCCATGCCATCCCGCTGACGGTTCATAACGCTGTCAGGGGCCTGCAGGCAGAGCTTGAGATGCACCGGCACAAGAAAGAGTCCGACGCGAAGCTTGCGCGTGCGCTCGAAGAGATCAAAGCCCTCAAAGACCCTAGCCGCGAAGTCAATAACCGCGCCTATAGCCGGATTGACAACACGATTATCAATTACCTGACTCAGCTCTATGGCCATGACGAGGCCTATGAGCCGGTGAAGCAAGAGCAGTACAACGCTATCTCCCGCTTGATCGGTAAGGAGATTCGCAGCCTGCAGGAACGGAGCCCGCACGTCTGGGATCAGATTGCGCGCGACGAGGCCAAGCAGCAGAAAATGGCGAAATACTTTGTGGAAAAGGCTCTGCCTCCCAAAGTGAAGCAAATGCTGGAACACGACCAGATCCAGCGAACCCCGATGACGCAAAACGAGTTGATGCAGGCCTTTCACGAGGCCGATCAGCAGTTCAAGGATGATCCGAAGCAGCGCATGAAGATCAAGCAGCAGATCAGAGAGCAGATCCTAGAGCAGATGTGGCTTGCTCCGAAGCAGATGAAGCAGCAACAGGGGCGTCCATCTTTCGGTAAGCTCTACGGCGCCGGCTAATGCTTGATTGGTCAACGCTAAGGCCCGTTCAGGCCATGGCAGCTAGCCTGTTTTTTAAACACAGGCGGCTGCTCCTTTGTCTCCCGCGCCAGAAGGGCGGAAAGACTGAGCTAGGGGTGCGGTTACTGGAGGACCTGACCTCCAGACCGTTTACCAGCTCAAGCCTGTTTCTCGCCAAATCCCAGGCCTCTCAGCGGAAGGCGGCGCGCGAGAAGTTCATGCGGCTGTTTGACGACAAGACTTTTAGCGTCAATACCGAGTTCATCTACAACAAGGCTCATCCAACGTCCTGCATCTTCATGGGGTCTGTGGACAAGGACCCTGACAAGGAGCGCGGCGGCACACACGCCATGATCCACTGGTCCGAGGTGGCGTTCTCGAAGATTGACCACGGGGAGACCATCACGGGCGTCTTCTCGAAGGTCATTCAGCCGACACTGACTGAGACTAACGGGATGGTGCTGCTTGAGAGCACGAACAACGGGAAAAACGGGTGGTACGACATTTGGGAGAACTATCGGGATTTCGGCTTTGCGCGGCTGAAGCTCTCGCTTGCGGATTACGTCTACCTCGGGCTCGTGTCAGAGGAAGAATACAACACCATCAAGAGTCAGACCCTGCCGGATGTGTTCCGCCAGGAGTACGAGTGCGATTTTGTAAGCTTCAAGGGTAAGGTCTACGAGTTCTTTGACGCCAAAAAGCACGTCCACGAGTTTGACGGTCCCAAGTCATGGCAGATGGTCATATCCGGCATTGACTGGGGCTTTCACCCGTCTGCTACCTGCGTCCTCTTCGCCTACGTCGAAAACGGCCACGCCTACATTTTTGACGAACACTATGCCATGCGGGAGTTGCCGAGTGTTACAGGGATCAAGATCAAAGAACGATTTGAGACTTTTGGCTTTGACTCGCAGCATTTCGCGGCCGTCGGGGACCACGACACGGCAAAGAATGAGGAACTCAATCGTGCGCAGATCGATGTTTCGTCCGCGGCCAAGTCTAATGTTCTTGGCGTTCGCCTTCAGATCGCTACCGCGTTTTATCTCGACCGCATCCACATTCATCCGCGGTGCAAGAACCTTATACGGGATCTTGAGGCGGCTTGCTGGAACGAGAAAAAAGACGGGGAATTAGACGATAGCCAATGCACCTGGGGACACTTCGACGCCGAGGCGGCTTTGCGGTATCTTATTAGGGAGCTAGGCCACTTCGAGAAAGATAAGCCGGAAGAGAATCCGCACGCCGGCAGAGATGACGCATCCGCGCGGGCATGGGCAATGCGGAAGCGCCGGGAACGGGGGGACGATGATTAGCCGCGGCCAAGTCAAGTTTGACATGCTGACGATCCTAAATAAGTCAGCGACGAATAAAGGCTTCTATACCGACGACCGCCTCAACATGGGCATTCGCGAGGCCTTTTCCGCCATCTCCACCGAGTGCTTTCTGGCCGGAGAGGGGTGGCTTAATAACATCCGCTGCCTCACGACTGCATCCGGCATGGTCTCCCTCGATATCCCCTCAGACATCGCTTTCATTGACCAAGTGCGGTATCTGGTGGGTAACGACTACCTCCCCATGCGCTACGATACGATGAAAGAGCAAGCCCAGGTGCAGCCAGGGACGGGAACGAATTATGCGCCCGCGTCCTACCGGATTCTAAACAACGCTTTTTGGTTCAATCCGGCCCTGTCAGAGGGCGGCACGGACTACCTACAGATCGAGTACACAAGCTTTCCGAAGCGGCTGCAGAACGACCAAGATTTTCTGCCTCAAGGCCAGTTCTCCCAGGCGATGTACTGGTTCCTCGTCTACCGCGCTTGCACGGTGTGCGTGCAGACGGTCGGCAAAGCCGTGCCGGAATGGTCTGACAAAGAAGGCTATTGGTATGACCGCATGGTGCAGGTCATTTCCAAACGCAATAAGCAAGTGACCTATGTAAGGGACTTTGACGGATGATCGCCCCCCACTCCTACTTTTGGTCAAAGTATCACAAGCATTTCGTCAGCCTGGGCTATCCCGAGCTGGACGTCGTCAAATGGCAGGACGGCGAATGGGCGATTATTCAAGTTCTTGGGAGCCCAGCGATTCCGGCCTTTGCGAAGTGGGAATATGTCCTCACCGGGCTCCGCAATATCGAGCCAACTATCGGCTTTTTTGCTCGCTACACGCGGCAACTGGACATCACGAAGAAGGAATTTTGGGACCGCGAGGAAGCGAAGACAAAGGCGATGGAGGAAGAGCGGGCGGCAGCGGAGAGAGCGGCCCAGCTCAGGGTCGATAAGGCTCATGAGGCTATCATCAATAACCCTGACCTCATGGAACGCATCGCTAAGAACGGGCTCCAGGAGATGGATATTAATCGGATAGGGCGACACGTCCCGAGCAGGAAGTTTGGGATTACGCGGCGAATTTACGGCTAACCAGGAGCACCCCAAATGAGAGCGATTGCACTATGTCCTTTGACGAAGCTTTTTCTAGCGGATTGGCATGACCGGCTGATTGAAGAGCCGGAACTCCTTTTTGATCATACCCCGTTTACGTTCGTTGTCCCGCGAAACGTCGGGGCTCTTGGCCCCATCACCTACGGCAAGATGTTTCGGGTAGACGACATGCTGCGAGGCGGACATTCCGAGGCGGACCAGCGTTCGGTGCTCGACTGGGTGACGGGTGGGCCTGGCGGTGATGCCATGCAGGAAACCAATTGGACGGGTGTTGTGAGCTTGGACATTGACTACTCGGTAGACCGCAAGCTCACCGACATGGCCGAGATGAACGTGGCGATTGAGGGCGAGACAGATGAACGGCGGAAAGAAGGCCTGCGGCGCGAGATTGCAAGCATCCAGAAGGATGTGGGTGCAGCCCTAAAAGAGGCGCGCACCCGTGCCGCGGCGCTTTCCCAAGAGCGCGTGATGCACCAGATTAAGCGTACGCACGTGTACCTCATGAAGCAGTTTCAGACCAACAAGGAAGAGGGGAAAGGGCTCTATAACCCCTCGAACACCGAGCACCTTGGCGCCTACGCTCTCAGGAAGCTGATTCAGGTTTCCAAGGGCAAGCGTGAGATGAACGAGCAGTTCCAACAACTGACCCGTGAGATTGGGATTCAATGAGCGACAATCTAGACCAGTTCTTTGCTGACATTGCGAGTGCGGGGGTTGATATCCGATCCGCGGACTTTGTGCCGCGGGTGGACCTTAGCCAGAACACCGATAACGTCACAGCCGGCTTAGAGCTTGGTCTAGCGCCCCGCTACGGCATGGGCCCCATTGTCTGTCAAAACATTGGGGAGGCGGTTGACGCCTACTCTACCTATGGGATTTATGGCGCGTGGGCTGGTGGTACGGCGGCAACCACGCGCTCGCTTTACGCTCTCCAGCGCGTCTTTGCGATCATCCCTGTGAAGATGATCGATCAGACCCTAATCAGTAACGGCAACGACAACCCCAAGACCAAGAAAACCTACTTTTGGGTGTGCGGGTTGGTGAAGCCGACAGCCGGCCCGGCGAGCGGCAAGACCTTGCTCGTATGGGTTCCTCTTGGCGAGTCCGCGGGTGCGACCTTCGTATGGACGCCTAAAAGCGGCCTGGCCTACGGCCTTTTGCGGCCCTTGGTGTACGACAACGGCACGGTCGGGACCGTTTATCCTGGGTCATATCGTCTGAGCGGTGACACGACATTTACGCAGTTTCAAAACGTGCAGAACGTCGCGCAGGTTACGGGGCAGCTTGATTACATCCAAACGGCGGTGCTTTCTGTCTCTGGCTTCAATGAGCCGTGTCCGTGGGTGATCGGCTACCAGATCTCGATTGGCGACGCCAACACGTCAGCCACGCCAAACTTCACAAATACGGGTGTTCCGAACTTCATCCTCGACTCAACGTTCGTTAGGGGTCCGAGGACGTGGAAGCTCCTTAACTGTAGCAGCGTGATAGGCCTTGAGCGGGAATACAATTTTTCCAAAACCCCTGATTATGACGACATCAGCCCTTACGGCGACCAGGATGTGGTTTCGGCTCATCTCATTGATACGTTCGTATCTGGCTCTGTGACGGCTGTGGCGCGGGTTGACGGTACGGCTCCAACCTATGCAAATGCGGCGTTCATCCTGTGGAATGACACGCAGAACGTCATGAACACCGAGCATACGCTGCTGTTCGCTGCGGCTAAAAAGCCCCTAGCTATCTTAGTGCAGTCCTGGCAGCGCTCTGCAAACAAGTGTCTTGAGCAGTGGCTTGACCTAAGAAAGCGCCGGTTTCAGCCGCTAACACGCCGCACGATTGCAGCAGCTGGGGGTAGGTATACGGAATCCAGCTCCAGCGGCACGAGTGCCACGCCGGTCGATACGTGTTGGTACTACTGGCCCCCGTTTACCGAGGGCACTGCAACGCAGACGTTCGCATCGTTCGGCGCGGCTCACCTTGAGAACTCCATAGCCCTAGGCCCAGCTAATAGCGGGATTCTCCGGGCTAATACAACGTATGAGTTCGCCTACTCCGTCTATGACAAGCAGCTAGGCGTTGAGTCGAACGTCGGGAAGCCAGCGAAAATTCGCACTGGCACCGATGACTATGTGGCGCTGGCGTTTTGGTTTGATCAGATCAATGCAGGCAACTACAAGCAACGAACCGTCACCTATTCTTATGTGACGGGATCGGGGCTAATGCCCATCAGCCCCGTTGAGTTCCTTGAAACCGGCGCGACCAACACCAGCTACAAGGTCACAAATTACGTCCAGTTCAGGGTCTACTACCGGCCCCTGGGCTCGTTTGAGTGGCTGCCGGCGCTCTTCATCGACGCCGCGCAATACATTCACGACCCAAACCTAAAAGAGCTGTGGGCCTGTAAGGGCGCCATTGCCGGTTCTGTCGGCGGCCAGGTCGGCGGCTTCAACGATTACTCAGACCTCCCCGACGACGCCTACACGAGCGTTGTCGTGTGGAAGAACCGGGTATTCTGGCTCTCCGACAAGAACATGATCTTCAGCCTTCCAAATAACGGCTTCTGCTACCCGGCACGGAACGCCATCCCGATTCAGTCAGGGGCCTACAAGGGTGCACTCGTCCATGCCTATCCGGGTGTGGTGGACCAAGATAGCCGCTTGATCGTCTTTGGGACGAAGGAAACCTACCTCGGCAAATTTACGGGCGAGTACGAGCAGATGACCGTCCAGGTGGATGCCGATTCTGTCGGGACGTTCAACGTGGACGGGACGGACTTCCGGCTTTCGTACTGGACATCGGTAACGGCCTTCTCCTACCGGTCGGCGGTGGTCGCTGACGGTGTTCTCTATTTCTGGGGGCCTCAAGGGGTTTACCGCGACGACGGCCTAGCGGTGCCGACAAAGATTTCGACCTACCTTGAGCCCACGCTCCAGACGCTCTATGCGAAGCAGAAGACCGACGATATTCACTGCATCTATAACGAGCAAACCAAAGAAATCATTTGGTTTTACTTCACGGACTCGATGTACGCGGCGCACGCTTTCACCGAGCCGCAGACAAAGCTCCTTATCTACAACACCCGCACCGAGCAGTTCTTTTTCGGCTCGACCTCTGACTGTATCGACGCGGCGCAAAAGATCACGGTCGGCGATGCCGTGGACTTCGCGCGCAAGACCTCGGGCGATCGGGTGGTGGTGTTTGCGCGCTATGGGAAATCAGCCGCGACAGGCCCGCATACGGCCTCTTTCTTTGACCAACGGTGCCGGGCAGGGGATCTCTCTTACAACACCCACCGGCTTGTGAACCAGATTGCGACGCCGGTAGCGGGCTCTCGGCGCCTTACGATGCCAAACGGCACCTTTGGGATTGTCGTAGGGGACTACATTTCAACCGACCAGATCCAGGAGTACACGAACAACGCTGACTCCGGCGGGACGGCGATTGTGGTGGAAGACTTCGTGGCAAAAATCACGGCGGTCACATCGACCTACATCGACGTGCTCTTGCCAACAGACATCACGTCCACATTCCAGGGGGCTGCGACTCTTGGGGTATTCAACGCCTTCCCGATCTACGTCAACAAGACCATCTTGAGCCAATTAACCCCAGGAAATGCAATCCCATACACTTTGGAGACCACATACTGGTGCCCCAACGGGCTTAGCTACAACGCCCTTTGGCTCTACGTTCATCTGATGTTCAAGCTCGAGCTTCTGAAGACGGCGGGAATCGGGCTTGTGCCTGGTCTTACCTTCTCCCACAGGACGCCAGTCTCTAACGCCTATGCCTCCCAAACGATCAACTTTGGGACGGTGGACCCGGTGACGCAGATTTGGACATCTACCCTCAACTCTGACGGTCACCAGCAGGTCTACCACGAGCTGGTGCCTGGGGATGAGGCTTTCGAGGGCCAGGGGCTAAAGCTCAAGATCGCAGGCCTGCACTATGCCCACAAGTGGGTGCTACAATATCTGGCAGCATACGCGAAACCTGAGATCTACGATTTCTTGAAACGCTTTGAGGGGTAAACCTGTGGCTTCTGTGGCGCAAAATATCCGCGGCGGTCTTCAGAAGAGTGAGAAATACACGGGCGGTGATAAGGCCGCTTGGTGGATGAAGCCATCGGAGTCTAGCCCGGTCGTGGGCGGACTTGCTGACCGTCTGAGATCGCCAGGCGCAAAGACGGGCGAAGTCAACCGCATTGAGGAGCTAGCCCAAGACCGCGCGAACCATATCGAGGGCTTTAACAAGGGTCTTGAGGGCACCGACAAGGCCTACCGCGGAAGCATCAAGACCTCAGGGCAGACCTACCTCGATACGATCAAGGGTAATGCTGGGACCTACAAAGAAAAGCTGGGCGGTCTCATGCGTGAGGCCGAAGGGCAATCGAAGTCGGTCGAGAACACATACTCGAACACCATCCAGCCGCAGCTAAAGAGCATGCTGGACGATGCTCAGCGGGAAGCCTCGGGTGCGATGACCTTGCAACAGGCTGGCGACCCGAATAACGCGGTGCATCAAGCCACTCGGAACATGTTCAACACCGAGGCCTCGAACGTTCAGAATCAAGGTTTGGCGGCTTCTGGGGTATTAGGGTCCTTGGGGGCTCAAAATGCCTCGATGGCATTCGGCGCCAATGGTCCGATGACGGTCGGCCAGCAGCAAGCTCTGTACGCCGCAAGCCAGGGCCAAGCCGGGCAGGCCTTTGCGAACGCTCAGCGCAAAATGAACGACCTCCGTCAGCAGGGAATTCTGCAGGGGTATGTTGAATCCGATCGCCAGTACCAGCGCGGACAGGGCGCTAAGGACCGCCATCGGCAGGCGGTGGGCGACGTGTCAGGCGCCGAGGCCGATTACCTCCAGCGCACGAAGGGCCTTCGCGAGGAGCGCGGGCGCGGTGCGGCGGATGTCATGGGTATCGACACCGGTTTGGCCAACGCTGAGCGCGATTACAAGATGGATGTCGCGGGCGCGGATAAGCAGAACGCCTACAACAAGGCTAACCGCGATACCGCGGTGGTTAACGCCAGGATATCGGCTCAGCAGGCGCTTCAGAATGCCATGGCTGGCGGGCGGAATGCCGTCATGCAGCAGAACGCTCAGTATGCGGGGGCTGCGGGCACGGTCGGCGGAGCGGTCGCAGGCGGCTATTTTGGGGGGCCTGCGGGGGCAGCGGCTGGGAGCGCGGCGGGTGGCCAAGCAGCGAGCGCGGCAGCCGGTGGCGGGCAGTCCGCGACCATGCCGGCGCAGTCCCAAGGGAACGCTGGGGCCTATCAGTTCAACCCGAACGCCGGGGCGAATCAGTCCTACGCTCAGAATGCCAGCTATGACCCAAATGCCGGCTACAATCTCACGGTGAACTACCCCCAAGGGGGCTACCAATCACCCTACAGCGCATCGTCAAATCCCAGCCGTGGGCCAGGCGGGAGGCCGCAAGGGCGCCCCGATAGTCCGCGGCGCGTATCAGGGGGATCACGGTGACTATCTTTCTGAGCCGACAGATCGCCGCGAGTTTCTATCGCGGGAACATTGCAGACATAAACGGCGCTGAGATGCCCGAGTGGAACCTCAACGACGTTTACGCCAAATACAAGCTCGCACTGGGGGACGGGGAGTGCACCGGGGGGTATATTCCTCTCGCCGCTAGTGCGAGCACCACTCTAGCCCTACCGGATGACTATACAAGCGCTTCGAGACTAGGGGTGATGATTCTGACCAGCGGGAACGCTCGCGTGACCGTTGCAAGTCCAGACCATGCCAATAGCATTGCAGTGTTGCGTGGGTCCGGTGGGGCTCCGGGTGTGTTCTCCGTGACGGATACCGTTACCTCCATCACGATTGTGAACCCGACTTCAGCTATTATCTTCGTTGATTACCTGCTCTATAAGCTCCCAGACCTCACGGACGTGGATTCCTACCGGGGCGGCCTCTACAACTACGGGAGCGTCTCATGAGCGTGTTTAGCCTGTTCCTGAGCCCGGCCATGGCTGCCTATATGGGGGATGTGGATAATCCCGAGGACGCGGAAGCGATCATCAAGAAGCTTGGTGTCTCTTCGGGCGGCACCAAGTTTTGCATGCTCTACTCCAAGTCAATTGAACTCGATATGGCCACGAGCGACACCAAGACCGTGACATGGCCAAACGACGGCACCACCGAGGTCAATGAGTGGAAAGTATGCGTTGCGCGCGTCGTGGGAAACGTCACGCTGTCGCAGCCCGGAACCGACCCTTATCTTGCAAGCGCCACAACCACCTACATGCCTCTCTATGGTGTCGCAAAATACCCGGCTATCGGAGTTTTGAGTGCCTACGGCCTTAGCTCAACCATGACCGTCACAGCCGCTGCCGCTTCGACCGTCAAGCTCTATATGTTCATCGCGTGCCTATCAACGGATTCTCGATACTCGACTAACGCCTAAGGAAGCACCCCAATGGAAATGCGCTATACCGTCCTAATCAAGCGGAAGTGGCTCCCCGGATACACCAAGTACGTCGTCAAAGATCACGAGGTTGATGCACGCATGGGGCAGCCTCGAATCATTCTCATGCTTTCAGACGGCTCACTGGTTGCGCTTTGGGGGCGGGATTACATCGTTTGCCCGGACTATCAAGCCGAGGTGAAACGGATCAAAGCTGAACGCGCTCAGGAGAAGGAGCGCATAGAGTTTGAGGCCTTCAAGCAGCAGCAAGCTATGCAAGATGTCGTGCCGATTAAACCCGCTGCGGTGGGGCAAATGCCGCCTGTGGCAGTTAACCAGGGGTAAGCCATGTATTACGGCTCCGAGGAATTCCATCGCTCTGTGGGACGGCGTCCGCGAGACGACCAGGAGGGCTCAACCTACCTTGACCTAGTCCGGGAAGGTGCGCGCGACAACCAAGACGAGATCCGCGCAGCCGGCGCGGAGGCTAAGGACTTCCACGAGAAGATGGGGCGAATTTACTCGGAGGCGCCCGGAAAGATTCTCAACGCCTACTGGAGTGGGGCACAGCATAACCGCTCTAACAAGCTCGCTGAAGAGCAGCTTGCGCAAGGTGGGCAACAGCGCTCCCATGTGGCGCAGCAAATGGAGCGTGGAGCGCTCGACCTGGCCGATGCACAGCGCCAGTCTGCCTACTACAACCGCACGGACCCCACGACCGGCAAGACCAAGTTTGAGTCATTGGCGGAAGAGGGCGAGAACAGGGATAGGCAACAGGCCAAGCAAGCGGCAGACCTGCACGCGGCGCAACTGAAGCAGATCGGCGCCACGATGAACGCTAACACCCTCAATAATAGCCTGGTCAAGAACCAGCTAGAGTCCGCGGAGATGGATAAGCGCTTGAAGCTCGCACAAGCTGCCTATGCAGATGCCAAGGCCCAGGCAGGCGGTAAGGAGCCCGATTACTCTGTTGTTGCGGCCCGCGTGCCAGGGCTTAAGCCGGAGGAATTCACGCTCGCGGCAGTCAATGCCCGCGGCGCGGCGGCTAGTACGGAGCTAACCAGGAAACAGCTCGAGAACGAGCTAGAGTCCGCGGAGATGGATAAGCGCTTGAAGCTCGCACAAGCTGCCTATGCAGATGCCAAGGCCCAGGCAGGCGGTAAGGAGCCCGATTACTCTGTTGTTGCGGCCCGCGTGCCAGGGCTTAAGCCGGAGGAATTCACGCTCGCGGCAGTCAATGCCCGCGGCGCGGCGGCTAGTACGGAGCTAACCAGGAAACAGCTCGATCCGCAGTACCAAGAGCTTGTGACTGTGCAACAGGCGGTCAAGCCTAAGCTGCAATTGGTCGGGAACCTGCTCGATAACTTCCAGCAGTTCGAGGCCAACAAGCAGAAGTTGGGCGACTCTTGGGAGAAGACGAACTTCTATGAGAAGGGGGCCGGGACCGATGCCCGCATGAACTTCGCAAGCGCGCTCCGGAATCTGGGCCAGCACCAGCTAGCCACTGACATTGAGGGTGGGGCTGTCGGTGGTTGGACTGGCGGCCGGATGAAAGAGGCTGTGACTCGTGCGGTGGATAACCTTAAAAACGAGATCAACCAGAACGTGGCGCGTGTCCCTGGGTATGAGCAAGATCCGATTGTCCAAGGCATGAAGCGGGAGATTGCCGCCATTGAGGCTCAGATGGCATCCATGGGCATTGCCAGCCCCGGCTCTGTCAACCAAGTGAACCTAAACCAAGGCGCAGGACCTGGGCCGCTGAAGGATGGCCGTAACGCCTTTCAAGCCGGCTTCGGCCAAGCCCCGCAACCAGCACCGACAGGCGCCGGGCAGGTGCAGCAGGTGCCCATGACGCCACAGCCTAGCTACCGTCACAGGCAGATCAACCAGCCTGGAAAGGGGACGTGATGGAGCCCGTCGTTAAATTCGACATCTTCGGCGCGGATGGCCAGGACCATTCCATTGACTCCACGTACCTATTCAACACGCTTGCCCAGGAAGGCGCGAACCCCGTCAAGATTTCGCCTGACGGCCTGACGGTCACGCTTAGGGACGCCGAGGGTGATTATGATGTGAAGGCTCAGGACATTTTGAAGGACAAGGGCTGGCAGGTGAAGGGGGTTGCCCCTGTGGCACCTGTGACAGACCACGCGAAGCCCGAATGGCGCGCGGCGGTCTCCCAGCTCCAAGACGACACCATGCGTGAGGCCTACATTCGGGGCCAAGTGCAGAAACTCGGCGTCGAAAACCCGGTAGTGGTGGGCTCAGGCCGCGACTGGCATGTGTTCAACCCTGCCACGGGGCAATGGGTCGCTGCGACAAACTCCCCTGACTGGGATTCAACGGACCTTGTCGAGGGCGGCCTCATGGGTGCTCGCGCAGCCGGGTCTGTGCTCGGCGGGATTGCTGGCACCCTTGCAGCCGGACCAGGCGCCGGGACCGCAGCGGGCGCTGGCCTTGGCGGCATGGCGACCGATGTCGGCATGAAGACGGCACTCGGGGCGATGGACCCCGACTTTGCTGAGCTTGAGATGGCAAACCTCCCGAAGGTGGGCGCGCATGTCGCCGCGGGTGGGGCTCTGGACGCTGTAACGGGTGGTGTCGGCAAGTTCCTGCCTGGTATCGGCTCGCGAGTCGCACAGGGGACCGGGGCCGCGCTTGAGACTGCCGGCAAGGGTGTGTCTGCTCTCGCTGGGCTTGCGAAGAAGCCCCTGGCGGCTGACATCTTAGGCGGTGTTGCTGCTCCCAATGCCTCGCTTGGGGCCTTTGGAGCGCAGATTCCGGCAGGCGCGGTGAAGTCTATTCCGCGAGCAGCCGAATGGGCTGGGGAAAAGCTTGCGCAAGGGGCGGAAAGCCTTGGCGCGAAGGGCTTCGGCTCCGGCCTTGTCGATGACTTGTGGATGGCAGGCGGCAAAATGGCGGACTGGGGCCGGAAGATTGGAACCCCTCGCGGGGCACCCTCGCCGCTCCAGGCTTACACCGCGCGGATGGCTGGAAAGGATACAACGACAAGGACCGCAACAACTCAGGACGTGCTAGGCAATCTGGCAGAGGAGTACGTGCCGAGCCAAGCCAGGCGCGCTGCTGCAATGGGTGATGCTTTGGAGGGGATGGCCGACACCGGTAGGACGGTGGAAGGCGCGATCCGCACGGGTGTCAGGGCCGCGGCTGGTGCAACGCAGGGAGTCGCAGCGGGTGTGCAAGGTGTCGGCACGGCGGCGCGAGTCGCTGGCACATTGGCCCGGCCTGTGGAGGGCCAGTACCTAGCCCGGTTCGGCTCCGAAGAAATGACCCCGCGCCTTGGCGAGGGCATCTATGACGCTGCGACTAACCCCGCGGCGCAATCGACCATGCTAAGGCCGGATATCGACGCGATGGACGCTATCGGTCGCGACTGGGAGCGCATGCGGCGTGCACGTCCCGCACTCAGTTACCCCTATTCCCCTATGAACCCGGAATTTCTGAGACGCGCCGAGCAGAATCCCGCGCTCTTGATGAACGGCCAAGGACGACCGCCGCCACGGCGCCCGCGGTTCCCAGGTGCGCACGACCATTGATTATCGGGGCTGGTTGCCGTACCATGAGCATGCAACCCCCCACACCATAAAGACGACTTTTTAAGGAGCGAGCTGTGACTTTTGCGCTTACCCGAATTGAGTGCTATGGCGTAGAGCATGACGAGGCGGTGCAGAAGCGCTTTATCCAGCGCGCTGTACTCACGATCACCGCAGCAAACACTGACGTTGACCTTGACCTTGGGGACCTAACTTCCCCCGGAACGTTCTGGGCAGCCGCGGACGCAACCGCAACTGGTCTTGCTGGCTTGGCAGCCTTCCGCGCTATCGCAGTAGCCGCTCGCAGCTTCGTGCGGGTTGGCGGCACGGGCATTGCTGACAAGGCCCAGGCTGATGCCTCCATCGTGACGGTGGGCTCTCTGACATCTGCTGCGACCGCTGGCGGCAACCGCACGCAGACCCTCACGGTAACCGGCCTTGCCGCGTCGGACACCATCTTGGCTGTGACACCTTCGGTGGAGGGCGACACCAAGGCTCAAGTGCTCTATTACGAGTCGGGAGCGCTTTCAGGTGGCGCCGCGAACGAAACCGCGACGGTTACCGGCCTTGCCGCGACCGACAACATCATTGCTGTCAGCCAGTCTGTCAAAAACGGAACCGATACCGTGGCGCTGACTGGTTGGTCCGATCAAGGCTCCAACTCCCTCAAGCTGTACTTTACTGCTAACCCTGGCGCTGGCGGTAAGGTTCGGGTAGCGGTGCAACGTGCTGGCGGTGTCGGCGTATCCGCTTGGGACACTCCGGGATCT
>Ga0315909_10003409_pt1 | contig 19390 bp, 27 predicted proteins | sample LakEriMetagenome_11_FD_203527 | JGI IMG/M metagenome (GOLD analysis project Ga0315909, IMG submission 203527) | Freshwater fungal communities from buoy surface, Lake Erie, Ohio, United States - Buoy 2 MA125 | ecosystem: Environmental > Aquatic > Freshwater > Lake | place: USA: Lake Erie, Ohio... | reverse complement strand
GGGGAGGAAGTACCCGGTCTACATCATGCACGGGAACAACCTAAGCCAGAACTCGAAGTTCAGGATAAGAAAACTTGCCGACATCCACAGGATCGACCTACGGTTCTACGACGTAAGCGTGAAAGGCGAGTTTCTTGAGAATCTTACGACTCAAAGCCACATTTCAATTGTTGCGTACGCAAAACTACTTCTAGGCGAGCTTCTCTGGGAGGGGGTCAACTTCGCCTATTATTTCGACGTTGACATTCTTGTTCTTCGTGACCTAACGGATCTTTTTGCCATCGAGCCAGAGAAGGCGATCGCCGTTGTCGATCACAACGAGCCTGAGCATCACGTTAGACTCCACGGCACAGAAGGCCGCTATATCAATACTGGAGTGATCGTGGCAAACCTACCGCGGTGGAACGCCATCAACGCCGTTGAGATGTTTAAGAAGGCTATCAAGACTCATGCCGACAAGTTTAAGTACAACGACCAGGACGTGTTCGCCGTCGCGTTTGATGACGAGAACGAAGAGCTGCCGATCGAGTACAACTTCATGATGAGCACAAGAGCCAATCCACACATAGAAGACTGTGGAGATAGGGACTGGGATCCGAAAAAGATCAGCCCAGCAGTCCTTCATTTCCTCGGACCAACCAAACCGTGGTCGGTAAACTCTCACGGAAAATCGCACAAAATGTGGCGAAAGAGAAACAGTTTGATCTAATTTTTGACGGTGCACCTAGGCGTGATGTCATTATTTACCGTCAATAGTTACATTTCCGTAATAATTGTGGTAAGGTCTAGTTAACAGCCCCCATACGCTCCCTTTGAGAGGACTGCCCCCGCCATGAAAATTGTAGGTACCTTTTTACTTTTTACAGGTCTGATGCTTTCAGGAGGCGCAGTTCAGTTGTCGACGGTGTCCGCTCAGAGCGCACCGCCGGCGCCTCCGATAGATCTTTCAGGAGTTGACTGGGTTGGGCTTGCTCGTCTAGTGCACGGGCGATGTGGCGAATATCGAGATCTTGCTATCAGCGTCGGTTGGCCGGAAAAAGAGTGGAAGACTCTTAGCCGAGTCATGTATCGCGAAAGTAGATGCAACACGACGTCTTTCAACAGAAGCGACCCTAACGGCGGAAGCCGAGGGCTAATACAAATCAACGGCTATTGGTGTCGCCCAAGCCGGTACAACAAAAATGGCTGGCTTCAGGACCAGGGAATCCTCAATACGTGCGAGGACTTATTTAACCCTGAAGTCAACCTTCGTGCCGGACTAGCGATGTTTAACTATAGCAAAGTAAAAAACAAGTGTGGGTGGCGTCCCTGGGCTACCCGTTGCACTAACTAGAGAACGGAGTAAAAATGTCAATCACTAAACTTATATTGGTAGTTCCTACGCTACTAATAGCTGCGGTTTACGCAGTAGTCAGTAGCACAGATTCTTCTACAGAGACAGCACCCGTAAAGCCAGTGCGAGTTGATGCAATAGACTACACGACAACAACGACAACAACGACAACAGTCGCGCCAGCCACGACGACGACAGTCATTACTCTCCCCGAAGGATTCTCTATCCCGACCCTCAAGCCAAATGTTCCTTGTCAAGAGTGGACGCAAGTCGCGCTTGACGCTGGTTGGCCTCCTCACTTGCTTTCCGAATTGTTCTGGGAAGTCTGGTCGGAGTCACGTTGTCAAAACATCATTGAAGGTCACCCTAATTGGAACGGTCATGACCGTGGCCCGCTACAAATCAATCAGGTGTGGCTTGACGACATTGAGGCGAAATATGGGACTTGGGAAGTCGTCAACGATCCCCGCTACAACTTTGCTTGGGCGTGGGAGATGTTTAAGTGGTACGAGCATCACCGAGGCTGCGGATTCATTCCGTGGTCACGTCCCTGCAAGGATTGAACAACTAACGTAGAAACGAGATAGGCCGCGGTCACCTCCGAGCCGCGGCCGTATCCCCCTAAGGTAGCGCTTAGAACTAAGACGCTAGAATTTGATTTTTCAGCCGTCCCTATTAAAGAGTCTCCTTTCGAAGTTACAGCGGATAAATCATTTTCACTGCGTCATTTAGACTTAGACTTTTTGCTGCCCTTCTTTTCAAGAGAGACGTGAGTGCGCAAAGGGTCACCAGGAGCCGTGCGCGTTCTCTTCTTTCCAGCCTTTGTGCCAGGGACAGTTTCTGTCGCACCTGTCAGCGGATTCACTCGAGTGCGCGAACCGCCGTTGCCACTTGACTTCTTCTGCTTGCCCATCGTCAGCTTACCTTTCTAGCACGGAACTTTCCGACAGCATGGTCGTTGATATGGCCGTCGATCTTTTCTTCAATTCGACCAAGTGCGTCGACGACCATCGCGTGATCGCGAACGTTTTCCTTGCGACCCTTTTGAACAAGAGCAGCAAGAACACCACCGACGGCGGCGATGATAGCGACGATGATCGCTTCCATCAGCCGAACATCTTCTTCCAGGTGACGGGTCCGACGACACCGTCTCCTTTGAGGCCGTTCGCATTCTGCCATGTCCTGACGGCGGCGGCTGTGACGTTTCCGAACTGGCCATCTACAAGTTTGACACCAACGATCGCCTGCACGAGCTTTACCGCTGCACCAACCGAGCCTTTTTGGACGGGCGATCCGGGGTAGTCAAACTTCATGCCACCGCCGGCGGGTGCCGCTGGCGCGGGTGCGGCGGCTGGTGCTGGAGCAGCGGCGGGTGCGCCGTCTGGGGTCTTGTCGCCGAGCGCGTACTGCCAGTGCCACGCCTCGAACTCCTTAGACTGTCTGTTGTCGGTCTGGAGGTAGAAGCCGTACTTAGGAGCGTTCGCGCACATCCAGTCAAAGCACGCACCGCCCATCGCTGTCAACTTGCCACCCTGGTCGTAACCGAGGTCGATGGCGAGTCCCCAACCGTGATTGGAACCCTTGAGGCCGGTGGGGTCAGGAGCTGCGCTGGGAGCCTTGCCTGGCTTGAGGTACCAGGTCTTGCCCTCGTACTGGCGTGTAACCTGTGGGCTACGGCCCTGATCCGTGGTCGTGTAGCGATCCATGAACATCTTCAACTGACCGTCGAACGAGCGGTAGTCACCGACGTTCTTTAGCTTGAAGCCGGCGGCAAGAGCGGCGTCGTACATCTTGTTGAACTGTTCGGCGACGGGCGCATACATCACTCCGCCGGTCTTCACCTTTGCCAGAACAGAGTCGGGCAACTGCCCATTCTTGTACTGCTTCAGCGCGGTTGGCACTACTAGTTTGATGAAAGGCAGGTTCATTTGTAGTCGCTCCTATGGAAGGTGGTGAACGGTTAATCAACATCATAATCCATGATGAAAACCGTCACTTTTCAGCCGCAGTTATTGTGGTGTACGAGGGAGAGGACGAAGAGGATAGGATAGAAAAATGAAAACGGATCCATACAACGGGATACATGAACGTGTGGAGAGTGTGGTTCGGGACGTTCTTCAGGGAGCCGATGAGTACCACCGCGTTCATACCGCGAGATTGGCCAGGACGGCGGATCTGCTTTTTAGGGAAAACCTAAGTGGAAAGATGCTCGAGATCGGGACAAGCGGATTTATCCCGATGGTGGCCAAACATCTTCTGCCAAACCTAGAAATTCACGGCACTCGTCTGCGCGACCATTCTGTGCACACCGCCGGGACGAGTGATGAGGAGTTTACATTAGGTCGCTATAGCATGACGGTCCGCTGCTACAACGTTGATCTCGAGTATTCAATGGTTCCAGTCAATGACGAGACGTTTGACTCGGTTCTATGCTGCGAGGTTCTCGAGCACATGGAGATCGACCCGATGTTCATGCTTGCCGAGGTAAACAGAGTTCTCAAGACGGGCGGCACTCTTCTTTTAACTACACCAAACATTGTAAGCTCTCGTGGTCTAACGAAGATGCTTAGCGGTCTTGAGCCGTACTTCTTTATGCACTATCATCGAAGCAGAGAGTATCATCGCCACAACTACGAATACTCGGCGGCAGGTCTTAGAAAAGTTCTAAAGAGCGCCGGATTTACTCCAAAGGTGTGGACGGAAGATCTTTTTGAAGACGGACTGACGCAGGTTGTTAACGCGCTACGAGAAGCTGGATTCGAGATAGAAGACGTTGGCGACAACCTAATTGCGCTAGCGAAGAAAACATCTCCTGTCATAGATCGGTACCCTCTTGGACTCTACGTTTGAAAAGCTCGGCGGCGAGATTCGCTACCTAAGAAGATTAGTTGACAAGGAAGACAAGCTTTGGTCAGCCTTCAATCCGTCTATTGGAATCAATCCGTTCAAGGGATACGCTATTACGTTTCGCTCAAGTAACTATGTTATTCTGCCGCACGGCGAACTCAGCGTGACATACGGCGACAAGATTAGAAACAACGTTTGGTTTGCTGAACTCAGCGATGATCTTGAGCTGCAGAACCTAAGACCGATCGACTTCTCTAGATGTGGAGTAGATCTGTACCGTGGTGTGGAAGACGCTAAGTTGCTTTGTCGTGACGGGCGGTGGATGTTCACCGCCGTCGCCATGGAACGAAACATACCCATAGCAAGATACTGTGAGTGCTACCTCAACGACGAGGCAACCTACGTTGAAAAAGTAGTTCTATACGAAGGCATCAACGCGATGAAGCCTGAGAAGAACTGGATGACAGCAAACTACAAGTCTCCACACTTTGACTACGTCTACAACGGAAACGGAATAGTCAAAGACGGTAAGGTCATCATGCGTCTCCTAGACAACAAGAACCTTGCTGGTCTTAGAGGGAACACTCATCTGCTTGAACTTGAGGACGGGACGTACATCGCGATCATGCACAAGTTGCTGATCTCGAGAGGTCATCAAAAGTTTCTTGTTGAAAGACAGATATACGTAGACGACGTACAGAAAGACTACTATCACTACTTTGTAAGAATTGATCGCAACGGTTGGGTCATCGAGATGAGTGAGCCGTTTCGCTTCATCTCAAAGGGCATCGAGTTCGCCGCAGGAATCGTCGAGAAAGACGGGAACTTTGTTATTTCATTTGGTAAGGATGATGCGTCGTCCCATCTGGCAATCATTGACAAGAAAAAAGCGTTGAAACTTCTCAAGAAAATTTAGAAAGTTGACTGCCCGTCATAACTTTTTGCGCGTCGTTATTGTATGATATGAGCAATGCCTGAAGGACACACGATACGACATCTTGCCACCGTCCACGAAAAGTGGTTTGCCGGGAAAAAAGTCAAGGCGTCAAGTCCACAGGGAAGATTTGCACTCTACGCTCGTCAGATCGACGACCAGGTTATGACGCACGCGAGCGCTCACGGGAAACATCTTTTTCTTCACTTTGGCAGACCGATCGTTCACGTGCATCTCGGTCTCTATGGTTGGTTTACTTTAACGAAAGCAACACAAGAGCAGCCAACGCATACAACACGGCTACGACTGCAAAACGACGAATATACATCTGATCTCGTTGGTCCTACAAAGTGTGAGTTGATCACGGAAGAGCAGATGCATCTTATCACCGCAAAGCTTGGGCCTGACCCGATACACGAGAACGCTGATGTTGATCAGGCTTGGAATAATGTTTCCAAGAGTAAGAAGAGCATCGCGTCTCTATTGATGAACCAGGCAGTCATTGCCGGCATCGGAAACGTGTACAGAGCCGAACTGCTTTTTAGGGCTCAGATGGATCCGATGATGCCGGGCAATAAACTAAGTCGAGACGAGTTTGATGAGATCTGGTGCGACGCTCGAGCGCTCTTGCGTATTGGAGCAGTTGACGGCGTCATAAAGACCGTAAACCCGCAGTACTTAACCAGTGAAGAAGCGGCAATCGGCGGGCACGCGCAGTTTAGCTACGTTTATAAGCGTACCGGACTTCCGTGTAGAATATGCAGTACTAAGATTGAACAGTCAAACGTTGATGGAAGAAAGCTCTACTGGTGTCCGGAATGTCAGATTTAGTTAACCACGTGAAGATCCATTCAATTGGGTCCGAGCCGGGCGACCATGATCTCTTTTCTCATTTTGTAGAGCTTCAGGACGCGGTCGAGTCGTACAACAACGGCTCTGCTGTAGCGTCTCTCTGCGGGAAAATATGGGTTCCGTCGAGAGACGAGGCTGGCTTTCCAATGTGCCCGACATGCCTTGAGATACTTGGAAATCTTTCGGGCGAACTAATTCACTAATCGCTACAAACAACAATGAGGTGTAATCGTGTCTAGCATTTTCTCTTTCCGCATCAACGAGGACTTCGTCTCCGGCTACAAGGAAAAGAAGGCGCCTTTTGGCTATGCAGACGCCGCCGGAAACTCGGTGGGCGAAATCACGTTTCTTCGCACCTATTCACGTTTGAAGGAAGACGGCACCAAGGAAACCTGGGTTGACGTCTGCGAGCGAGTGATCAACGGAATGTACTCGCTTCAAAAGGATCACTGTAAGACAAACCGTCTTCCCTGGAACGACTCGAAGGCGCAGGCAAGCGCCAAGGACGCGTTTGATCGTCTATTCAATCTGAAGTGGACACCACCCGGACGCGGTCTTTGGGTGATGGGTACCGAGCTTGTGAACAGACACCGCAACTCGGCTGCGTTGCAGAACTGCGCGTTCGTTTCAACCGGCGAGATGACAAAGGCAAATCCTGCTAAGCCGTTCGCGTTTCTTATGGAAGCGTCGATGCTCGGTGTCGGCGTAGGGTTCGACGATCTTGGCGCAGACAAGGACTTCGCGATCTACAAGCCTGGCCCTAACAATCACGTCTACGAAGTCCCGGACACCCGTGAAGGTTGGGTCGAGTCAATGACGTTGTTGTTGAACTCGTATCTAAAGCCAGATCAGAACATCATCGATTTTGACTACAGTCTTGTGCGCCCAGCAGGCGCGCCGATCAAGACGTTTGGTGGTACAGCCGCCGGGCACGAGCCACTCGAGAAACTGCATAATCACATCCGCAGACTATTCAACGGACGCGGTGGCGAAAAGCTTACGCGTGTTGATATCGCCGACATCGGAAATCTCATCGGCGTCTGTGTAGTGTCTGGCAACGTGCGTCGTTCAGCCGAGCTGTTGCTCGGTCGTCTTGACGATGAGAACTTCCTTAACCTCAAGAACGCCGAGAAGTTTCCCGAGCGTAACTCATACGACCCTGCTGCGCCAGGTTGGGGTTGGATGTCAAACAACTCCGTGACGACAAGCGTCGGCGAAGACCTAAGCGGAATCGTAGAAGGTATCGCGCTTAACGGAGAGCCTGGAGTTATCTGGCTAGACATGTCACGCAAGTACGGTCGTCTTGCTGATCCGATCAACAACAAGGATCATCGAGTAGCCGGATACAACCCGTGCGCCGAGCAATCGCTCGAATCGTACGAGTGCTGCACGCTTGTCGAGACATATCTAAATCGTCACGACAGTCTCGAGGACTACAAGCGCACGCTCAAGTTTGCGTACCTGTATGCGAAGACCGTTACTCTTCTTCCGACACACTGGGAGGAGACAAACGCGATCATGCAGCGCAACCGTCGCATCGGAACGTCGATGTCAGGCGTCGCTAACTTTGCTGACCGTGTCGGAATGCCAGTTCTTCGTGAGTGGATGGACGCCGGATACAACACGATCAAGAACTACGACGTTACATACTCCGAGTGGTTGGGAATCCGTGAGTCTATCAAGATGACGACAGTGAAGCCGTCAGGTACCGTGTCGATTCTTGCCGGCGAGTCTCCTGGAGTGCACTGGACTCCTGGCGGAAAGTTCTTCATGCGTGCTATTCGTTTCTCGAACGACGACCCGATGGTTCAGCTATTCAAGATGGCGAACTACAAGGTTGAGCCGGCAAGCGAGTCTCCGGACACGACGTCGGTCGTATTCTTTCCGATCAAGTCGGGAGCCGAGCGTGCTGAACGAGACGTCACCATCTTTGAGAAGATGTCACTGGCCGCTACAGCTCAGAGATACTGGTCCGACAACTCGGTATCGGTCACGATCTCCTTTGATCCGGAGACCGAGTCCGACCACGTTGGGACCGTGCTACACATGTATGACGGTCAGCTCAAGACGGTGTCGTTCCTGCCATCGGGTAACTTCACCTATCCGCAGATGCCATACACTCAGATCACTCAAGAGGAGTACGAGAAGGCGGCAATGAACCTCTTTCCGATCGACTTCTCGGGGGTCTATGCTGGAATGGCCGCCGATGCTATCGGCGAGTCGTACTGCACCACAGATGCCTGTGAAATCAAGTTCGTGAAGGATAACTCCAAGTGAGATATGATGTAACTGTCCTGGGGAGGGCATACAACTTAGGAGAGCCCTCTCATGGAACAGTTCACGCATATCGTTACAAGAATAGTCGCCAAGTTCGCTGCCAGCGGTCTTGGAGTAATCGGCGCCGGAGCAGTTGCTGGAATTCCTTTGTGGAAGGCAGTGCTGATGGCCGGCATCGGTGGTGTAGCGTTCGTGGTCGAGGGACTAGCAAACGCCTACATGGATGACGGCAAGCTAACAACAGCCGAGATCAACGAAGTATTCAACGGAAAAAAGAAACCGACACCAAGACCAAAACCACAGCCTAAGAGCTGAACACATAACAGGAGAGGGACATTGAAAGACATCACTTGGTTTAGCCAGGCTATCTGCGCTGGTAAGACGGAGTTATTCTTTCCGGCGCAGGTTGAAAAGAGAGCTACTAAGCTCAAGCGAGAAAGACTAGCGGCCATCGTCTGTAGTCAGTGCCCAGTCAAGATGCAGTGCAGACAGCACGCTCGTGAAAACAACGAACTTGGTTTCTGGGGTGGAGAAAACGAAGAGTCTAGATATCTTGCCGGGTATCTGCGCAACGATAAGTTCCTGCGACGCCGTAAGTACAAAGGTACAGAGTACTCGCAGGAAATCCTAGATCAATTCGACGAGCGGCAGAAGACGAACTCTTAAGCCTTATCGTAAAAGAATTGATACACCGCTTCAGGGTGGATAGTCTTATATTCGTCCAAAGTTGAGATGTACCCAGCAATCGTGTGCACTACTCGCCGCAGTCGCTCAATCTCGTCGGCGGCTTCATACATAGTTCTAAACGGCGGTTGTTGATCGTCCCACGTACGCAGACGGTACACAATGTCATCGGTCATTATCAAACCTACTTGCCTGGTATCTTGCTAACATCAACCCTGTTGAAAAGCCAACAACGGTTTGAATAGTGGTGACAATGATAGTTCTAATCATCTCGTCTTCCCATTCAATGACGTGCCTAGTACTTAGCGTATTGCTGAAGAGTCGCGATAGTTGAACTAGACTCTTCGTTGACCGTCCGAAGACGCGACAACTCATCAGCAAGGTCTCTTAGAAAGTCGGGATTGAATACTACGCTTGCGACGCCTGAGTCAAGAACGTCCGCGATGACCCGCAGAGTTTCTTCGTACGACGCGTCGTATTCCTGTTGAAAGTCCAAGGCAGGTAAACTCAGGTAGTCTCGTGCACGCGCTTGTAGTGACGCTGAATTCCGTAATACAACGGCGCAGCATTCGAGATGCCAAGAGCCTTGGCAAGAACGTTCATCGGGATACCACTGTAGTACTCGTTGTGAAGCTGCTCGTGGTACTTCTCGATGCTGACGATCTTGGCGTTTGTCACTCGAGCCGCCGCGTCATCGATCATCTTTTGGTCGATCAATGACCGCTGCTTTCTCGTTGTCTTCACGGACGGGACGTTTGACGTAAAGACACGACGGCGCACTCCAGAGTACGAAACACCGATTCTTTTCGCGAGCTTAATCAAACTTCCGCCGTTCTCGTGGAACTCGACAAGAAGACGGGTGTATTCACGGCTGGCATGGTGAGCCGGCGTGTTCTGGGTCTTTGCTCCGTACGCCCGCTTCGCGAGCTCGAGGTGAGGCTCGATCAGACTTGCGTACGTTTCAATAAGATCTTGAGATGCGATCTCTGTCATTTTGCTTTCTCCATATGTAATCTACAATGCGACGTTGAGCCGCTTCAGTGATTATACATGTGAAGGCAAAATAATGTGCGGCAGAGAGAAAATTACTTGCCTTTTCTCACCGAGAATACACCAAGAACAACAAGAAGTAGACCGAACGCGATAAGCCCAGAGTAGTCAGACCCTGTAGCCGGAAGTTGCTCTGGTTCAGGCGAAGGAGCAACCGTGGTTGGTGGCTCAGTCACTGTAGGAGCCGCCGTGGTGGTTGTAGGTTCGGTAGTAGTTGTTGTCGGCTCAGTCGTGGTTGTAGGGGCCGATGTGGTCGTCGTGGTCGGAGCCGGTGGATCCCACGCGACTGTCTTTGACACGGTCTTCGATACGCCGTTCACTGTAGCTGTCGCGGTGTAAACAGCGGTGCCTTGCGAAGCGGTGTTAACGGTGATCGTCGCTACACCACTAGCGTTTGTGGTGGCCGTAAGAACCTGTCCAGCGTCGGGACCGGCAGAAACCGTAATCGTCACCGTGACGCCCGCCTGCGGCACTCCAGCCAGCGTCTGAGCGGTTGCAGTGATGGTCAACGGTTCGCCTGCTCGAGGACTATCGGGACTAACCGCCAGAGTGAACGAGCTCGGGAGAGCAACGGAACCGCCGCCGATAGACACTGCCTTGCGAGTGTCAGACGCTGTAGGGTACGGATAGTCAACAAGCGTCTTCAGCGTGCCAACGTTTCCGGTGAAGTAACCGTGCCAGCACGCCTCAACGAGCGTATTCGTTAGACTAAAGTCGGCGATGCCGTCGGCTGTTGCCTCGGGTCCGCCGTTGCAACCACCGTCGTTATAGACAGCGTTCGGGAGAAGCGCAGTCAGCCAGCCGTATGATCCCATGTTCGCAAAGAGACCGCCGCCTGAGTTTACGAAGTCAGCGATCTTCTCGGCGTTTGTTGTAAAGATCGCCTCTGTTGTCGATGAACGGTTCCAGTTGTCGGGAATCCAGATCACGGCAGGAGGATTAGACACGATGGTTGTCGAGAAGAACGTGTTGATCTGAGCTTCTGTCGTGTAGAAGTCTACTGCAGGGGGCGTCGTGAAACCGGCGAGGAACTGTGTACTCAACTGTGTTGACCAGTTCGCGCCGCACGAGGTTGTAGTAGCGTTTGATCCAAGGATCGCGATGCGACCGTTACTCGGAATACTCGAGCCGTCGTGCACCTTCTTGAGAACTTTGGCGATGTATTGCCCAGTTGCTTCCCATCCCGAGTGGCAAACGGGGTCCATGCCGTCAAGAACGATCGGTCCGCCTCCGCTTGCGCTAACGGGAGCGACAGGAGAGCCTGAAGCGAACACCGCAACAAGTGGAGTAAACAACAGCGCGAGCAATAGCTTTTTCATTTTTATTCCGAATCCTTTTTGATGAGCGTTCCGATTAGGTGAACAATGAGAGCGGCGACGGTGATCCAAATTCCTTGAGCACGTGTGTCGCCGGAGAGAGTGATAAGAACAGTGCCAGCACCGGCGAGGGTCCAGGCAAGAGCGTGAATCTCGTTGATGAGTTTCTTAAACATTAGCGGCCTCCGGGAAGTCTTCTTCGCCTCTCGGAACTGGGCTCAGGTATAGCACCGCCGCCACTTCCTGACGGGCCACCACTTCCTGAACCGCTACCTCCTGGTGAGGAGGGGGCGGGAGAAGAGGGGGGAGAAGCAACCGTCAATATTGATACTACCGTCGTCGCAGCGATGATGACTCGGCGGGTTTCGACGTCAACAGCCGAGCCGATCGGGACATACGTGTCAAGGCTTCCGGCGCCGAAGATGTTGATCTCGGTCTCGAAAGACTCACGAACCTCTTCACTTGCGTCCTGCACGGCGGCAACAATCTGCTCTGCTTCTTCGTCCGTTAGTTCTGATACCGGAACCTCGGCAAAGATCTCAGCGGCGGCCTCGCCGTCAATTGAGGTAAGAATGTCGGCACTTGACGCAAGCGACGTAGCAAATTCCTCGGTGATACCGTTTTCAATGATCTGATCAACGGCTTCCTGCACCTGCTCGTCGGAGACGGAGTCACTGCCCAGCGCGTCAACAAGTTCATCAAACTGTTCGTCTGAGATGGGCGCGCTGAGAACAGAGTCTAGAACATCTTGAAACTCTTCATCGGAAAGAGGTTCGTCGAACACTGCGTCGAGAACTTCACCAAACGCCTCCGCTGAAAGCTCAGTGAACGCATCGTTTTCAACGATCGACAGCAACTGTTCGGAGTCAAGTTCATCAATGTTGCCTGAGTCGATGAGAGCCTCGAGTTGCTCTGGTTCTTCAATGTCACTAAGCTCTTCAGGAGAGAGCTCGGTTACATCGTCTCCTGTTCCTGGTTCTGGCTCTGGATCTGTTGTTTCTGGTGCCGGGTCAGTTGTCTCGGGCTCAGCCACGGTTGTTTCCGGCGGTGTAGTTTCCTCGGCGGGCGCATCAGTCGTTGTCGATGTCGAACTCGTCGTCGTGACAGGCGCAGGTGCAGAGATCGTTGTCGGTGTAGGATCCGTCGAAGTGACAGGTGCAGTTGTCGTAGGAACATCCACAGAAGGGGTCGGGGCATCTGTCGATGAGGTGGTCGTGCTGGTCGATTCTGGCCATGTTGTTGGAACCTCCGGTGTGTCTATAGTTAACGTAACGCTCTCAGAAACTTGTGAGTAGACTCCGTACGTGTCGTTGTCGGCGCGAACGGTGAACGTGTATTCAGTGTTCAAACCTCCTGTTGACTCGAATAGTTGATAGCCAAGAAGTATCTGTGTGTTTAGCGCGTTTGCGTCTCCAACGTTCCCTGTTGCGACTCCCCAACCCGCTGACCCAGTACTCCATGAAACTGCGTATCGCTCGGGAGAGATTCCAGAGTCGTCCTGCGACGCGTCCCAGTTGATGAGCACTCCACTCTCTGTGTTCTCAACGCTAAGATTTGTTGGAGCGCCGAGAACCTTTGGTAGAGTAGTGGTCGTAGTTGTTGTAGTAGTCGTAGTCGGCGGTGTTCCAGCGCTCGTGAACGCCGAGGCAGGTACTACCTCCCAGCCGTTTCCGATGTCCCAGTGAAGTCTGAAGCACTCGCCACCGCCCCACTCGTAAAACCAGGCGTCGAGGGTGACTGCTTCTCCGGGTGAGAACTCGTACTCGGGAGACTCGGTGTAGGAGCAACCGCGAAGACCCCAGTAGCCGAACTCGTTTGAGCCAACAGTGACCCAGGCACCGTCGTCGGAGTAGACCCGGAAACGAGCGGTGGCGGTCGGAACAACGATGCTTCCGGTGTAGTGAAGCATAACCTGGTCTGCTCGGCAGCCAGCCATATATGTATCGGGCCAGTCGTTGATATTAGTATAGGTGAACTCGCAGTCTGGAGAGTTGGTGTCGACTCGTGGCGGCGCGTTCTGCGTTATGTTATAACCTCTTACGAAAACTCCGGTAGTGGTCGGATTAGTGGCTGTGAGTACGGCATTGTCAACAACCGGGCCGTAGTGACCCGCCCAGTAGCCGTTGTCGATGCCGCTAAATGTCAACGTGGCGTCCGATGAGCCTGCCGGGGTGGTGATGGAAAGGCTAAAGGTCTCGAGGCCGTGAGCGACGGATCTAGTGACGGATGAAGCCGTTTCCCCTGATGAGAGGGTTGCCGTCCAGGTATCTGAGATCGGATCGCCGGCGCCAACCCGGTTGGACTGGCTGTTGTCAACCGTGAATGACACATTTAGGGTTTGTCCAGGGGAAACACTCACAGTTTGTGAGACTGCGCCGGTCTGATAGGAGAACCGGAGAGCTCCGTTGAACAGCACTCCAGAGCCGCCGTTCTGTATGACCGCCCACCCGGTCGAACCGTCAAAGCCGCCGTTGGTCAGTAGATTGCTATTCGCCTGAGCGGGAGCCGTAGGCAGAACCCAGGCTACAACCGCTAGTGGGAGAATGATCCAGGATCCTCTTCGGTATCCGATTCTTTTGCCCCGAAACCGCTCTCCCGTGCGGTGTCCGTGGTTTTGCATTTTACCTTATTCTTCTGGTTCAGGAACCGGAGTGTGAAGCCAGGCGATGTCCCTGGCTGTGTCGGTGACAAACGAGGCGACGTCAATGAGGTTCTCGGCGAGGATCAAGAGATCGGCTCTCTCGTCCGGGTCGGAGATCTCGTCGATGTCTGGTAACGTGTCGGCGATTCTGTAGAGCGTGTGAACGCACGAGTTGAGCTTGCGCATCGTGTGCTCATACAGTGTAGCATCGAAGACCGACATGCGATCATTCTACACATAGAGGTGAGGAGGTGACTACGAAGAGTGAGTTTTTCAGCCCGTCCCTATTGTACAAAGCAAGGAAAAAGAGGAAGAAAGAGAGGGAGAAAAAGAGGGAAAGAGGGAAGTTAATGTACAAAGTAAAGACGCTTGGGAGAGAGACAGAGAGAGGCTACGAAAAGATACTAAGTCAAAAAAGTAGCGCGCAGAAAAAAGAGAGGGTTAGAGCCTTCGAGAAGATACTAAGACAGAATGAAAGAGCAGAGAGAAAAAAGTGCTTAGTAAGAGGAGAATATAAATACATAAAACCGAATTAACGATCCTTCTTCTAATACGCGTATACGTGTACGCATGCACCTTATAAAAGAAAGGTCGGAAAATCGGCTACAAAGAAAATTAGGCAACTTTTTATGTATTGGTAGTCAATCAAAGAGAGAATGCTGTATAATCAATCTGAAAGTTGTACACAACGCGGTTGTACACAACGATCTGTACAAGGAGACAAAGTGAAGAAAGATGAAGAAGAGAATGCTGGAAGCGCAGAGGACGCGCTTGCCGCGATGGGTCTTTCTGTAGATGACGTGATCGCTGCTGAGGAGCGTCTTGAGTCTCTGGGGTCTCGGAGATACAAGGAGTCAGACGGTCGGATCTGTGTATGTGGTCACGCCGTAACGCGTCACACGGTAACGAACGGTATCGTGTACTGTAAGCCATCAAGAATGGAATGCCCGTGTAAGAAGTGTAGACCGGTGATCACGGCGCAGGACACGAGAAAGTTTCTGAGAAAGACTTCAGGTGCTGGACCGTTTCACGCTCTTGCTCTTGGTATGCTGTCGCATGTCAAGGAAGGCTTGTGGGTGAAGTGGATCGATCCGCCGAAGTGTGATCGCTGTGGAGCAGAGACGAAGGACGTAGTCCCTGTCCCTGTGACTCAGCAAGGGACGTCTGTTACATACGCTACCGGTTTTGATGCGTTGCTCTGCCCTAAGTGCCGTGTGGAGGTATAGGTATAATGATGAATCACTTGTTGATCCTTCTCGCGATGCTCGCGATGATGTTCATAGTTTCGAAGTATGACAATGACTGAGTTCTACGATGTACTGATCGCTACACCCGGACGCATGTTCCACGCAGAATACGTCTCGAGTCTCATGAAGACCGTGAACTACTGCTGCAATCACGGAATGCGCGTCGGCTTTCTAAATAAGTACTCGTCGTTTGTTCCGACGGCCAGAGAGCTTACCGCGATCGACCGATGGGATCACAACTACGAGAGCAACGAGATTGCTGAAGGTAAGTACCTTTATAATAAGTTGTTCTGGATTGACTCGGACATCGAGTGGACTCCCGAAGACTTCATGAGACTCTACCTCTCGGATCACTCTGTCATCTCTGGTCTGTATGCTCTAGACCCAGCGGGAACGGTCGCGGTGAACTACCCCAACGATCGTGGAGTTCCGACGAGGGTCAACAAGGTCGAGTTTCTACTTCACGAAGATCCTGTAGAGGTTGGAGGAGTTGGGTTTGGTTTTCTATGTGTGAAGAGAGGTGTTTTCGAGAGCATCGAACGCCCCTGGTTTCTCATTGGGAAAGTTCAATGGACTCCAGAAAGCGAGATGCGGGTCAACGTCGGGGAGGACTATTCCTGGTGTGGACGTGCCCAACGTGCCGGATACAAGATCATGGTAGATCCAAACGTAAAAGTTCGGCATCATAAAGAGACCGTCTACGAAGTTTGATTCTAAATTTGAAGGTTGTTTGATTCTAAAGATGATATAAATAATGCCGGGTGGTCCGGACGGTTTGACGGAGGGACTCTTATAAAGTCCTTGAGCAGGTTCAATTCCTGCACCCGGTACCAACAAGACAAAGGTAAGAAATGACGCAGACAACGCACGACCGCACGGTGACTTGGTTAGCCGAATACATCCAGGCTCACCCAGCGGACCTCATGAACTTCCGTGAGATCAGAAAACACATGAAGACCGCAGGGGAAAGTTTCATCTCATGTTATCTTCTGGATAACAAGTTTCTCTATGGAAAGTTTCTACATGAGGCACGAGAACTAATACAGAAAAACTAAAGTCATTGCCGAGGTAGCTCAGTGGATAGAGCAAGAGCCTTCTAATCTCTTGGTCGCAGGTTCGATTCCTGCTCTCGGCGCTGACGACGATGTGGAACCAAAAAACTAGGACGCTTGTTGGGCATCTACTACGGGAACACAATCAAGTATCCGCACCACATCGTCGTCGCTAGCCGGATTAGCTCAGTGGTAGAGCAACCGCCTTGTAAGCGGTAGGTCGTCAGTTCAATCCTGACATCCGGCTCTCAAGTTCTAGAGTTGTTATATTGCTAGAACCAAACACAGAAAGAAGTACAAAATAATGTTTAGAAAAGTTGCTATCGCTGCTATTGCAACCGTTTCTCTTGCTGCTTGCGGTGGGACCAAGACGGTCTACGTCGTAAGCACCGATGCTCCTGATACGACCACAAACGTGGTCAAGACGACAGATGCCCCGATCGCCACGTCGCCGACGGACTATTGGTCCGACGAAGATGAGTTCATCGCTGACATCGAGTACTCGTATGGTCCGATTCTCATTCCGGACTCTGACGTGATCGAAGCCGGGTACCTCGTGTGCCAGACTCTTCAAGGTGGCGCAACCTCTCGTGACGTGTTCGCAGCTCTGCTGACGTTGGATGATCCGACCTTTGCGACAGCTATCGTTGCGTCGGCAGTCATCAACTTCTGCCCCGAACAGCAGTGGAAGTTCGCTTGACGGAACTTCAATGGTCATGGCTTCTTGCCTCAATGGGTATCCTTGGGATGTACTTTGTAGGCAAGAAGCGTTGGGAGGCGTTCCTGTGGCTGATCGTCATGGAATGCCTCTGGATCGTTTTCGCTATCCAAACTAAGACCTACGGATTCATTGTCGGATCTATAGCGTACATCGCCGTATACACAAAAAACGCCAAACTATGGAGAAAATCTTGAAGCTTGCACCTCTGCTTTTACTTGCCGCTGTCGGTTGTTCCGCAGCAGACTCAAATACGACTACGACACTTACACCACTTGTCACGACTACGGTCATCCCGCAGTTCAACACCTTGCCTGGTGAAAAGATCTATACCCAAGAAGAGTTTGCTTTCTTCGATGACGTCCGCTACTTCTTTCACGGAAACCTGACGCTAGACAATGACTCGATGCTTGAGTACGGCAGACTATGGTGTGAACTCATGACAGAAGGAATGAACGACACCGATGTGGTCGAGAGGATCAACGAGGGTGGAACAGACAACGAAGATCGGAAGATGCACTTCTCGGTCGTTCTTTCTGGGATCAGCAATCTTTGCCCAGATCAATCTGCTAAGGCAGAGTACATCGCGTTGAACATGCCACTGCCGTGAAGCGCATTATTCTATCGTTAGCTCTGGTAGCGTCCTGCGCTTCGCCCAAGTCCGACACTTCTTCTTTTATAGAGCAGGTGAACATGGCGATACCTGGAGCGAGTGAACTCATGAACTCAGAAGCCATGATCGCGCGTGGTCAGCAGTATTGCAACATTATAAAGAACGGCGTCTCCCACGGACAGATGCACATCACGATCAACGGAATGAACAGACCGAGAGAAGAAAAAGAGCTTGAGCACGTCATTCTTCACCAAGCTTCTCTTTGGCTGTGCCCAGGCTGAAAGTAAGAAATTGACGTTTAGTGCAGAAGCACTTCAGCAAACCTGATAAAACTTACAAAGTACCATTGTTTTTACAAGAAGCCTCCGAGAGGTACGCTTCTGAGCCCACTCTCGCGAAAATCGCCCGAGTGTGCGATGTGAAACCATTATCGTACTCCTCAAGTTCTAGACATGGAGCGACCGCTCCCTAGGAGAGAAAGAAACACACAACATGGCAGCAAAGAAGAAAGCCACCGAGCCTGTCAAGAAGGCGGCCGCCAAGAAGGCGACCCCCGTCAAGAAGGCTGCACCGGCGAAGAAGACAGCAGCGAAGAAAGCGACTCCGGCCAAGAAGACCGCAGCCAAGAAGCCCGTCGCCGAAAAGGTGGCTGAGGTCAAGGCTGAGATCGTGGACACCTTTGACGAGGTTACCGACGCGCTGATCTGGGCGGACACAGCCGCGCAGGAGGTCACCGCCGAGGTAAAGAAGCTTTCTATCTGGAAGCGTCTGTTCGGCCGAAAGTCCTGAGCTGCAAAGCTCGAGGGGCCCGTCGCTAGTTGCCCTCTCCCCGTGCGGCGGGCTCCTCACCAAATCGAAAAGAGATCCGCATGTCATACCTAGAACTCAGTGACGGCGACGAGTCAAAGGCCGAGCGGCCGATCGTCGAGGTTGACGAACCGATCAGCATGCGCCCAGATCTCGCGGCTCTCGGGATCGACGAGGTAGAGAAAGGGATCTGCCAAGATACCTACGGCAACCGCTCGATCCTTCGCCGCGCGAAGATGGGTTGGGACCCGGTCTACGCAAGCAACGGCGTGCCTACCGGTCTCATCGCCGCGCGCTCTCCCGAAATGGACAAGGCGCGTCGCGTCATCTCCCTCACGGAGAAGAAGCCGATTCTCACGAATCCGGACTATTATAACAGTGACTACATCACCGGCCTTGATCTCATCGCCGAGAGCGCGTCCGATCACCTCGTTCCGGCGTGGGTAATCGCATCGACGCGCGCGTATCTCAAGGAACAGGACGAGGGCGGACCGACCTCCTCGAGACGCGAACCCAAGTCCATGCCGGTTCGCTGCCGCGCCGTCAAGGACGACGGAATCCGATGCATGATGTGGAGCTCGGGACGGCCGAAGGACGACGGACTGTGCCGCGTTCATCTCGGGTCCCTACAGCGCAAGCCCGGCGAGGACGTCGAACGTGCGCGCGCAAAGTTGACCCAGGCCGCTCCGTACGCGGTCGACGTCCTAGAAGATCTTATGGAGAACGCGGCGTCCGAGCCGGTTCGCCTGAAGGCATCTACCGAGATCCTTGACCGCGCCGGCGTGCGCGGCGGCGTCGAGTTTGACGCACGGATCGAGGTAACCGATGGGCGTTCGCCGGCGCAGATCGTCGCCGAACGTCTGAACCGGCTTGCTGCCGGCGCCATCGAGGCGTCTGCTCGCATGGCCGAACTTGGAATCGCCGTGCCAGAAAGTGACGAGAGTGATGTTGAGCTTCAAGGAGAGTAGAAGTGAGCAGAACCAGCGTCACGGCGATGACCGAGCAGTTGATCGAGCGTC
>Ga0315909_10003407_pt1 | contig 19392 bp, 21 predicted proteins | sample LakEriMetagenome_11_FD_203527 | JGI IMG/M metagenome (GOLD analysis project Ga0315909, IMG submission 203527) | Freshwater fungal communities from buoy surface, Lake Erie, Ohio, United States - Buoy 2 MA125 | ecosystem: Environmental > Aquatic > Freshwater > Lake | place: USA: Lake Erie, Ohio... | reverse complement strand
CTCAATCGCTATGTGTTTGTGGCGCGCAAGCCTTTGGCCTGACGCAGTGGATTGACACGACCCAGTGATTCGTCTTCAAGCCGTCACAGCACCTGCTTGGTGTTTCCATCGCTTGTAAAGCCACCACACAATCACCATGTTCAACGCGTTCCAAGCCACACCGTTGATAAACGCTGCATCGTAGGAACCGCTGACATCAAAAATCTTGCCGGACAACCAACCGCCCAGCGCCATGCCGACCAGTGAGGCCATGATGATGGTGCCGGTGCTGGCGCCGACATTGGCCGCTGGAAAATGCTCGCGCACGATGATGGCGTAAGACGGCACGATACCGCCTTGAAACAAACCAAACATCGCCGACACCACATACAGCGGCACCAATCCGTCAAACGGCAAAAACATCAATAGCGCAATGCCTTGCAACACCGAGCCGAGCAACAAAGTGCGTATGCCGCCAATGCGGTCACAAATCGCGCCGGATACCAAACGGCTGACGATGCCGCAGGCCAGCATCAGCGACAGCATTTCCGCGCCGCGCGCCGCACCAAAACCTAAGTCGCTGCAATACGCCACGATATGCACTTGCGGCATGGCCATGGCCACACAGCAACCGACAGCAGCCAGACTCAGCAACCATTGCGCTTGCGCCACCGACAAACCGAATGGCCTGTCGGAGGCCATCACGCCGGTGTGGCTGAGTGGCGCATGTTGCAATTGGGGTGGACGTTCTCGCATGCGCAACGCCAGCAGTGCCATGCCCAGGCCGCAGAACAAACCCATGCACACATACGTGCTGCGCCAGCCTATGTTCACCACTCCCCATTGCGCGATCGGCGGCCACAAGCTGCCTGCCAAATAGTTGCCACTGGCGCACACCGCTACCGCGATACCGCGGCGCTTGTTCCACCACTGACCGGTATCGGCCAACAGCGGTGCAAATGTGGAGGCGATACCGAGCAAACCCAACACGCCTTGCGCCAGAGCAAAACCGACAATGCCACCCGACAGTCCGGCCCAGACAAACCCGCCAGCGACACCGACTGCACCCACCGCCAGCACACGCGCGATGCCAAAGCGGTCGGCAAAACGTCCCAGCCACATGCCGCCAAAGCCAAATCCGAGCATGCACAAGGTGTAGGGAATAGAAGCATCGGCGCGGCTGATGCCGAACTCGGCTTGCACCGTGGGCAGCACCACCGAGACCGCGTACATGCCGCTGTTGCCCAGCAGCATCAGCCACAAAGTGGTCAGCAATCGCCACGCGGCTTTGCGCGAATCGATGTCGGAAGCGTTGGCGTATAAAACGGTCATGGCGCTGATTCAGAAAAAAACTAAAACCGCTTCAGGCCTGTTGGAATTGCAAGGCCGCCAAGCTGGCATACAAACCGCCTTTGGCCACCAGTTCGTTGTGGTTGCCTTGTTCCACCAAACGGCCATGGTCCAGCACCCAAATCACATCGGCTTTTTGCACGGTCGCCAAGCGGTGGGCAATGACCAAGGTGGTGCGCCCTTGCATGGCTTTTTCTAACGCGGCTTGCACCATGCGTTCGCTGTGAGCATCCAGCGCGCTGGTGGCTTCGTCGAGCAACAGCAGCGGCGGGTTTTTCAGCATGGCTCTGGCAATGGCGATGCGTTGGCGTTGACCACCCGACAAGCGCACGCCCTTTTCACCCAAAAACGTGTCATAGCCTTGCGGCAATTGCACGATGAATTCATCGGCAAAGGCGGCTTTGGCCGCCGCCAACACCTCGTCATCAGAGGCCTGCGGTTTGCCGTAGCGGATGTTGTCTAGGGCACTGCCCGAAAAGATCACGGGCTCTTGCGGCACGATGCCAATGCGCAAGCGCAGGTCGTGCAATGACAGGTCTTGGATAGCCACATCGTCGAGCACAATTTGTCCAGCTTGCGGGTCGTAAAAACGCAGCAACAAACCGAACAACGTGGTTTTGCCTGCACCGCTGGGGCCCACCACCGCCACGGTTTGACCCGCTCGAATCTCGCCACTGAGTCCAGCCAAGGCCAAGGTCTGTGGTCGGGAGGGGTAATGGAAATTCAGTTGGTCTAAATACAAAGACGAACCGCGCTCGGGCCATGCGGCTTGCTTGGGCTGTGCCGGAGAGCTGACCACCGAGCGGGTGTTGAGCAGTTCCATCAAGCGCTCGGTGGCACCGGCCGCTCGCAACAAATCGCCATACACCTCACCCAACACCGCAAACGCACTGGCCAGCAAAATCACATAAACCACGGTTTGGCCCAGTTCCCCGGCGCTCATGCTGCCGTCGCGCACCGCCATGGTTCCTTGGTACAGGCCCCACAACAAGGCGGCGCTGCTGGCCAAAATGATGAAACCCACCAACACCGAGCGCGCCAACGCTCGGCGCAGAGAAGTTTTCACGGCTTGCTCGGTGGAATCCACAAAACGCTCGGCTTCTCGTTTTTCGGCGGTGTAACTTTGCACCACGGGAATCGCATTGAGCACTTCGGCGGCCAATGCGCTGGCGTCTGCCACCCGGTCCTGGCTGGCCCGCGACAAACGCCGCACTCTGCGCCCCAGTGTCACACTGGGCCAGACCACCAGCACCAGCAAGCCCAGCACTTGCACCATCAACATCGGGTGGTTCCACACCAGCATCAGCAAGGCCCCGGTGCCCATCACCAAATTGCGCAAGCCCATGGACAACGAAGAACCCACCACGGTTTGCACCAGCGTGGTGTCGTTAGACAAGCGCGACAGCACCTCGCCGGTTTGCGTGGTTTCAAAGAAAGCCGGGCTTTGTTCCAGCACATGGCCATAGACGGCGTTGCGCACATCAGCGGTGATGCGCTCGCCCAGCCAAGTGACGGTGTAAAAACGCGCCGCTGAGAACAAGGCCAATGAAGCGGCCACGCCAAACAATTGCATGAATTGACCCGCCAGACGCTGTGCGCTGTCGGGACCGCCAAAGCCTTGGTCGATCAATTGCCGCAGTGCCCAAGGGAAAGCCAGCGTGGCGCCTGCAGCCAGCAATAAAAACAGCCCAGCCAGCGCCACGCGGCCCTTGTAGGGACGGACAAACGGCAACAAGCCGCTGAGGGAGGTAGGACGAGGATTCACGGTGTATTCACCCGCTAAGATGCCTGCTTGATGAACCGATTTGAATCAGAAAAAACACCACAAGCCGGTGCAAACACCGGTGGTCAGTTGTATGAGGCCGTCGATCAGCGTGCCCACCAACAGCACGGGCAATCCCAAATACACCAATGCCCAGCCGATGGCCATCCCAGTCAGTCGGGGTTCTGGAATTCGGTGACCCATCACGGTTTGCACCGGATGGCGTTTGAAAAACTTCTTCCACATGCCAGCATGGTAACCAATACGGAAAGCCTTGCATGAAGGTGGAATGGCGCAGCACCGACATGGAGGTCTGGGACCAAGCGCATGCCGCTGCCGCCGGGCCTTTGCAACAGGACTGGGCCTACGGTTCGACCATGGTGTCGCTGGGCGCTCGCGTCTTGCGTGCCAGGGTCGTGGCCGACGGTGTCTCGGTCGCGCAAGCGCAATTCATTGTTCGCCAATACAGCCCATGGTTGTCGTTTGCCTGGTGTACCCGTGGCCCGCTGTGGTTGCAACCGCTGACAGCCCATGAAAAGGCGCAGGCCTACCGGCTTTTGCGACGAACCATGCCTTTGGGCCGGCTGCGCTTGGTGGTGGTCACCCCGGATGAACCGCTCACCGATGGCTTGGGTTTGCCGCGCATCCGGCGGGTGATGTCGGGTTACAGCACCGTGCTGCTGGACATTTCGCAACCGTTGGATGTGCTGCGTACCCATCTTGACAGCCTTTGGCAGCAAGCTCTCGTGAATGCCGAAAACGCGGGGCTGAATGTGCAGCGCATGGGTACCAACCCTGGCCAATACCGCTGGTTGCTCGATGCCGAAATGCAGCAACGGGCTGAGCGAAATATCGACGGCATGCCCATGGTCTGGTTTGAGCGTTACGCCGAATCGCGCAAACAAGTTTCGCGCAATATGTTGTCATTTCGTGCAGACATAGGACGCGAACGCTTGGCAGGCATGCTGTTTTTGATCCATGGTCAGGCCGCCACCTACCAGATTGGTTGGACCACTCCAACGGGTCGCGAGACAAATGCCCACCATTTGATGCTGTGGCGTGGCATAGAAGAATTGCAACAACGTGGCGTGCGTTTGTTAGATTTGGGGGGTGTCAATACCCAGCGCAGTGCCGGTATGGCGCGTTTCAAAATCGCCACCGGCGGAGCAGTTCGTCAATTGGCCGGCAGTTACTTGCTATGAGTACAGGGTCATTGCTTGTGGATCAGGCGACTGTGCAGCGTGGCGGTCGGCAACTGTTTGCGCCGGTGAGTTTTGAGTTGCACGCCGGACAGGCATTGCATTTGCAGGGCGAAAACGGCTCGGGGAAAACCAGTTTGTTGCGTGCTTTGTGCGGCCTGTCCCCTTTGGCGCAAGGCGTGGTGCGTTGGTGCGGCGAACCGCTCCCTGCGGCCAGACAAGCCTTTGGCAAAGAGGTGTTTTATTTGGGCCACGCCTTGGGGCTGAAAGATGAGCTGTCTGCTTTGGAAAATTTGCAAACCGCTTGTGCGCTGGCTGGCCAACCATTGAACACCGATGCGGCGGTATCGGCCTTGCAGGCCCAAGGCTTGAGCAAACGCAAGCATTTGCCGTTGCGGGTCTTGTCCCAAGGCCAAAAGCGGCGGGTGGCATTGGCCCGGCTACAAGTGTCTGCCGCGCGTTTGTGGTTGTTGGACGAGCCCTGGGTGGCTCTGGACCAAGCTGCACAATCCGCGCTCACCGACATGTTGCGTTCGCATGTGGCGCAAGGTGGGTTGTTGTTATTCACCAGCCACCAATCGCAGGACTTGGGCGATGCAGTCAGCGTGTTGAGGCTGCAAGCATGAACATATTCTTCACCGTGGTGTGGCGCGATTTGCGCTTGGCCATGCGCCGCAAGGCCGAGGTGTTGACCAGCGTGTTTTTCTTTGTCGTGGTGGCCACGCTGTTTCCTTTGGCCATTGGGCCAGAGCCCGAGATGCTGCGGCAAATAGGCCCTGGCGTGTTGTGGGTCGGTGCGCTGCTGGCCACCATGCTGGGCCTGTCGCGCATGTTTGAGAGTGATTTTCGTGACGGCAGCCTGGAACATATGTTGTTGTCCCCGCATTCCTTAGGGCTTATGGTGCTTGGGAAAATCACCGCGCACTGGCTGCTGTGTGGGGTGCCCTTGGTAATATTGGCCCCGGTTTTGGGTTTGCAGTTCGACTTGAGCCCGCAGGCGTTGTCTATGTTGTGTTTGTCGTTGTTGTTGGGCACGCCGGTGTTGTCTTGTATCGGTGCCATCGGTGCAGCCCTGACCTTGGGCGTTCGCGGTGGCGGTATTTTGATTTCCCTGTTGGTATTGCCCTTGTATGTGCCGGTGCTGGTGTTTGGTGCCGGCGCAGTGCAAGCCCTTGAGTCTGGTGTGGGTGCGCAAGCCCATGTGTCGATTTTGCTGGCCATGTTGTTGCCTGCCCTGTTTTTCAGCCCTTGGGCTTGCAGCGCCGGTTTACGCATCGCCCTGGAATGAATGAATGGCTATTCGCTGGTTTTATTACGCCGCCCCGCAAAATTTTTATGCATTGGCAACCCGGCTGTGGCCTTGGTTGGCGGCGCTGGCCGTGGCCTTGGGGTTGGCTGGACTGTGGGTCGGGTTTGCGTTGGCCCCTGAGGACGCGCAGCAAGGCGAGGGTTACCGCATTATTTTTGTCCATGTGCCAGTGTCTTGGATGTCGATGATCATTTATTTGGCCATGGCGTTTTGGAGCATATTGGGTTTGACTTTCAACACCCGTTTGTCCGGCATGATGACCCGCGCGTTGGCGCCCACTGGTGCCATGTTCGCCTTCTTGTCTTTGTGGACCGGTGCCCTGTGGGGTAAGCCGATGTGGGGCACCTGGTGGGTATGGGATGCGCGTTTGACGTCAGAGCTGATATTGTTTTTTCTGTACTTGGGCTACATCGCCCTGACTTCGGCGATTGATGATGTGCGCCGCGCTGACCGTGCCGGTGCCTTGATCGCCATTGTGGGCGCCATCAATGTGCCGATCATTTATTTTTCGGTGAAATGGTGGAACACCTTGCACCAAGGTGCATCGGTGTCCCTGACCCGCTCGCCTAGTATGGCGCAATTGATGTTGTGGGGCATGTTGCTCATGGCCTTGTCTTTTTGGGCCTATACCCTGGCCATCGTCTGTTATCGGGTGCGCAGCCTGATACTGGAACGTGAGCGCTTTACCGCCTGGGTGCAGGCTTTGCCTGAGGTTTCTGGAGCAAAACCATGAGATGGGAAAGTTGGTCCCAGTTTTGGGACATGGGTGGCTACGGTTTGTATGTGTGGGGCAGCATGGCGGTCACCGCGCTTTGTATGGGGTTCGAGGTTTGGCTGGCGCGGCAAGCCCAGCGTCAGGCTTTGGCCTTGGCACAGACCGAAGCCGAGGAGTTGTCATGAGTTGGAGCCCACGCCAAAAACGCTTTGGCCTGATTGCCGCAGGCGTATTGACCCTGTCAGTGGCAGCGGCTTTTGTGCTGAATGCGTTCAACAGCAATTTGGTGTTTTTCTTCACACCGACCCAGGTGCTCAACGGAGAAGCCCCGCGCAACAAAATGTTTCGCATCGGCGGCATGGTCAAGGCCGACAGTTTGCAACGTGACGGTACCCAAGTGTCGTTCGTGGTCACCGATACGATGCACGACATCACCGTGCATTACAGTGGTCTGCTGCCAGATTTGTTCAAAGAAGGCAAAGGTGTGGTGGCCCAGGGCCTGTTGGACGACAAAGGCGTCATGACAGCCAAGGAAGTCTTGGCCAAACACGATGAAAATTACATGCCGCCCGAAGCCCAGCATGCGCTGGACCAGGCGGCTCAGGCGCGTGCCGCCCAATCTGTCAAACCCTGAAGGCAAAACTCGCATGATTCCTGAACTTGGTCAATTTTCTTTGGTGCTCGCCACGGTCTTGTCTGTCGTGTTAGGCGTGTTGCCTTTGTGGGGCACCCTCAACCGCAATACGGTATGGCAATCCTTGGCACGCCCAACGGCCTTGCTGCAATTCGGCTTGGTATTGCTGTCCTTTGTGTGCTTGTCGCTCGCTTTTTTGGGCAATGACTTTTCGGTCAAATATGTGGCCGAGCATTCCAACCGCTTGTTGCCCAAGGCCTATCAATTTGCAGCCGTGTGGGGCGGACATGAAGGTTCGCTGCTGTTGTGGGTGCTGATGCTCACCGGCTGGACCGCTGCCGTGGCGATGTTTTCCCAAAGCCTGCCGTTGGCCATGGTGGCGCGTGTGTTGGGCGTGCTGGGTTTGGTGTCGGTGGGTTTCATGGCCTTTATTTTGTTCACCTCCAACCCGTTTGACCGTTTGTTCCCGATTCCTGCCGATGGCCGCGATCTCAACCCCTTGCTGCAAGACCCGGGCCTGGTGATTCACCCGCCGATGTTGTACATGGGCTATGTGGGCATGTCAGTGGCTTTTGCCTTTGCCATTGCGGCGTTGATATCGGGCAGATTGGATGCCGCTTGGGCGCGCTGGTCGCGTCCTTGGACCGTCATCGCATGGGCTTTTCTCACCTTTGGTATTGGTCTGGGTTCGTGGTGGGCTTATTACGAACTGGGTTGGGGCGGGTGGTGGTTTTGGGACCCGGTTGAAAATGCCTCGCTCATGCCGTGGTTGGTTGGCACGGCGCTGATCCATTCGCTGATGGTCACAGAAAAACGCGGCAGTTTCAAAGCCTGGACCGTGCTGTTGGCGATCGCGGCTTTTTCGTTGTCGTTGTTGGGTACTTTTTTGGTGCGCTCTGGTGTGCTGACCTCGGTGCATGCGTTTGCCACTGACCCCGCGCGCGGTGTGTTCATCTTGTGTTTTTTGGCGGTGGTGGTCGGTGCTTCATTGACCTTGTTTGCCTGGCGTGCCCCAGCGGTGACACTGGGCGGCAGCATGGGCCTGATATCACGTGAATCTTTTTTGTTGCTCAACAGCGTGCTGCTGGTGGTGGCCACCGGCGCGGTGTTGTTGGGCACTTTGTACCCCTTGGTGATTGACGCGCTGAACTTGGGCAAGCTGTCTGTGGGCCCCCCGTATTTCAATTTGGTGTTTGCCCCGTTGATGGTGCCGCTGTTGTTTGTGCTGGTACCCGGTACGGTGGCGCATTGGCGTGAAGCGCGTTTGAACGACATGGTGTTTGAACTTCGCTGGGTCGGACTGGGTGCATTGCTCTTGGCCATTGTGCTGCCGTTTATGTTTGGCAAATGGTCGGCGGGTACTGCGTTGGGTGTGTTTTTGGGCATGTGGGTGGCGCTGGGCAGTTTGCAGCATGTGGTCGAACGCATCCGCAAGCCCGGGCGCATCGGTGGATCGTTCTGGGGCATGCATTTGGCCCATTTCGGTTTGGCGGTGGTGGTCTTGGGCATCACCGGTGTCAAGTCTTATGAAGTCGAGCGCGATGTGCGCATGTCTTTGGGTGACACCGTCACCATCGCGCCTTACACCTTCCGCTTGGCAGACATGGTGGATGTGAACGGCCCCAACTACAAAGCCACACAGGCCCATGTGGAAGTGCTCAAAAACGACCGCCTGATTGAAGTGCTGTATCCGGAAAAACGCCGTTATTTCTCCAGCGCCATGCCGATGACCGAAGCCGCCATTGATTCCGGCTTGCTGCGCGATTTGTATGTGTCCTTGGGCGACCCGATCGCAGGCGATATCCCGAGTTGGAGCATGCGCGTGTACTACAAGCCGTTCGTGCCTTGGTTGTGGACAGGTGTGTTGCTGATGGTGTTTGGTGGCGTGCTCGCTGCGCTGGACCGGCGTTACCGTCGCCGCAGCGTGTCGCCATTGCAAACAGCGGGTGAAGCCTTGTCGTCTGCGTCTTGATGCCATGAACAAGAAGTTTTTGATTCCGCTGGGACTGTTTGCTGCATTGGTGGTGTTTTTGGCGCTGGGCTTGACCCGCGATCCGAGGGAAATCCCGTCGCCGTTGGTGGGTAAGCCCGCCCCTGAATTCAGGCTGCCAACCTTGACCAGCGACAAGCCTTTCAGCCCCAGCGACATGAAGGGCAAGGTTTGGTTGTTCAATGTCTGGGCCACGTGGTGCGTGGCCTGTCGCGAAGAGCATCCGTTGTTGGTGGAGTTTTCCAAACAAAGCCGCATACCTGTGGTGGGTTTGAGTTACAAAGAAGTCCAGGCTCAGGACCAACCCAATGGCCCACTCAATGACGCCGATAAATTGCAACTGGCGCGTGAACGCAGCCTGCGGTTTTTGCAACGACAGGGTGACCCCTACATGCTGTCGGTGCTGGATTTGAATGGCAGCGTCGGTATCGATTACGGTGTGTATGGCGTGCCTGAAACCTATTTGATCGACCGCCAAGGTGTGATCCGTTACAAGCGTGTCGGTCCGTTGACCCCGCAAATATTGCAAGACACACTGCTGCCGTTGATACAAACTTTGGAAGCCTCATGAAGTGGATGTTGTTGTGCTGGATGCTGATGGCGCCTTGGGTACGGGCGGCAGACGCTTTGCCGATGGCCGAAGACCCGCAGGTCGAAGCCCGTTTGGTGGTGATTGCCGAAGAGTTGCGTTGTTTGGTGTGCCAAAACGAATCACTGGCGTCATCGAACGCCGAATTGGCCGAAGACTTGCGGCGTGAAGTGCGCAAACTGATTCGCGACAACAAATCCGATACCGAAATCAAAACCTACCTGGTCGAGCGCTACGGTGACTTTGTGCTGTACCGTCCCCAAGTCAAGCCCCTGACATGGCCCTTGTGGTTCGGTCCTTTTTTCATGTTGCTGTTGGCTATATGGGGTTTGTGGCGCTATTTGCGTTTGCGAAAAAATGCGCTCGCCATGCAGCACGCCAGCCCTACCGACTCGTTTGACACCGCTGCGCACAAGGATTGAATGAACAACGTACAACTGTTTTTATTGCTGGCCTTGTTGTTGTCCGTGGTGGTGACACTGGTGCTGGGTTGGTCAGCTCGCAGAGCCGCCAAAGACGCCGCCACCGGCCATCAACGCCAACACGTCATGTCACATGTCAGTGTGTACCGCGAACAATTGGCCGAGCTCGACCGTGAACTCGCCCAAGGCACACTGGACCAAGCGGGCTACGACTTGTCGCAACAAGAGTTGACCCAGCGTTTGCTGGAAGACGCACCTGCACCCGCCGCCGCAAGCGCTGAAGCCGCACCGCAAGTCCCCCGCATCAAATGGTTGATCACGGCCATGTCTTTGTTGGTGCCGGTCACGGCATTCACTTTGTATTTTTATGTCGGTACACCCGTGGCGCTTGATCCGGCATTGGTGGCACAGGCCAATGGTGAAGAAGAAATCACACCGCAAAAACTTGAAACCATGGCCGAACAACTCAGCCAGCGCTTGGAGAAAGAACCCCAGAACGCCGAAGCCTGGGTGATGCTGGGCCGCATTCAGCGTGCTTTGGCGCGTTACGACCAAGCCGATGCGGCTTTGCAAAAAGCATTGGCCTTAGAGCGCAATGACGATGTGATGATTGAACGCGCCGAGGTACTTGCACAAAAAAACAATGGGGTGTTCAAAGGCGAACCTTGGGCCATCATCAACAGCGTGCTCAAGACCGATCCGCAAAACGGTAACGCCTTGTTGTTGGCGGGCAGCGCGGCATTTTCAGAAGAGCGCTTCAAAGATGCGCTGACCTATTGGGAAAAAGTTCGTGGTTTGTTACCGGCTTCATCGCCCGATTTACCCGCCTTGGCCGAGGCCATCGACAAGGCCCGTGAGCGCTTAGGTTTGCCAGCGCAAGCACCTGTCAATGCGGGCAATGCGCCAGCCAGCGCTGGCATGGTGGCCAAAACCGCCAGCGACGGCACCGAACGCATCAGTGGTCGGGTGCTGTTGTCGCCTGAGATCGCGTCCCAGGTATCGGGCAAAGACACGGTGTTTATCTATGCCAATGCCGCCGAAGGGCCGCGCATGCCGTTGGCGATTGTCCGAACCACGGTCGACAAATTGCCCTACGACTTTGTGCTGGACGACAGCTTGGCCATGAACCCGCAAATGAAGCTGTCGCAAGTGAAGTCGGTGATGGTGAGGGCGCGTATTTCTAAATCGGGCAACGCCATGCCACAGGCGGGTGATTTGGGTGCCAGTGTCGGGCCGCTGGCGCCGGGCACTCCCGACAAAGTGCAATTGACGATTTCGCAACCCTTGACGCCTTGAGCGCCAAGGGTGTGGTGGGTGTCAGCCCATCAACAAACCATGGGTGCGGGCGAAGTGCAGGGTTTGCGTGCGGCTTTTGACACCCAAGCGACGGAACAAACGCCACAGGTGAACTTTGACCGTGTGCTCGCTGATGTTGAGTTCGGCGGCGATGTCGCGGTTGGACAAACCACGGTCGAGCATCAGTATCAATTGTTTTTGGCGTTTAGACAATTTGATATCGCCCACCACCACCACATCGGCGTCGGCTTCGTCAGAGTCGGATTTCAAAATATCTTGGATGGCCGCAGAAATTTCGGCGGTGTCGGTGGATTTTTCAATATAAAGGTCTGCGCCGGCTTCTAAGCAAGCATCGCGCGCTTCGCCAGAGGGCATGGCGGACAACACCACCAAGGGCACTTCGGGGTACATTTTTTTCACGTCAGAAATAGCGGTCGCACCTTTGACGCCGGGCAATAACAGGTCGAGCACAAACAACTCGGGCTCACCGTTTTTGATCAAAGCAGCTTGCAATTCGCTGAACTTTTCCAACTCCACCACCTTGGAAGCGGGGCGCAGTCGTCGCAGCAACATGCCAATCATTTGGCGAACCATGGGGTGGTCATCAATCACATATAAGCTCATCGTTGTTCTCCGGTGTCAATAGTTCAGGCCCATGGCCTCGCGCACATCGCGCATGGTTTCTTGCGCCGTGGCACGAGCACGCTGTGTTCCAGCATCTACGATATCACGAACAAGACGGGGATTGGAAACAAAAGGCTCAGCGCGTTCCAGCATGGGTTGCTGTTCCGCAAGAATGGCATCAATCACGGGTTGTTTGCATTCCAAACAACCAATGCCTGCGCGGCTGCATTCGGTTTTCACCCAATCGCGGGTGGCGACAGGTGAATACACCAAATGGAATTGCCACACCGGGCAGCGGTCTGGGTTGCCTGCATCGGTGCGTTTGACCCGTGCCGGGTCGGTGGGCATGCGTTTGACCTTGCTGTCGATACTGGCGGCGTCTTCGCGCATGGCAATCGTGTTGTGATAGCTCTTGCTCATTTTGGCGCCGTCCAAGCCAGGCAATTTGCTGGCTTCGGTCAACAAGGCATGGGGCTCGGTCAACACGGCTTTGCCGGTGCCTTTGAAGTAGCCCTCCAAACGCTCGCGGTCTTTGTCGTTCAATTCGGCAGCGGTTTGCAAATAGCCCATGGCAGCTTCCAGCGCTTGGGTGTCACCGGTTTCTTGGAATTGCTTGCGTGATTTTTCAAACCGTTTGACGCTGTCTTTGGGCAATTTGGCCAAACACGCTTCGACCAAGGCGTTGAAATTTGGCTCACGACCGTACAAATGGTTGAAGCGACGGGCGGCTTCACGCGTCAGTTCCACGTGGCTGGCCTGGTCTTCACCCACAGGGACATGGCGCGCTTTGTAAATCAAGATATCGGCAGCTTGCAACAGCGGGTAGCCCAAAAAACCGTAAGTGGTCAGGTCTTTGTCTTTGAGCTTTTCTTGTTGGTCTTTGTAGGTTGGCACACGTTCTAGCCAACTGATGGGCGTGCCCATGGCCAGCAAAGTGAACAACTCGGCATGCTCAGGAATACGGCTTTGAAGAAACAAAGTGCATTGATTCGGGTCGAGGCCGGCGGCGAGCCAGTCGATCACCATTTCATACACATTTTTTTCAATGATTTCACGGCTTTCGTAATGCGTGGTGAGCGCATGCCAATCGGCCACGAAATAAAAACATTCCATCGATGCTTGCAAGCGCACCCAGTTTTTCAGGGCACCGTGGTAGTGGCCGAGGTGAAGAGCGCCGGTGGGGCGCATGCCGGAGAGAACGCGGTCTGTCATGGGCTGGTCAACAACAACATATGGGCCAAGGGCTGCAACAGCCATTGGATGGAAAGCATGGAGGCGGTCATGATAGGCGTCATCCATAAGGCGTTGACCACGCCGAGCAACACCAAGCCCATGACAATGAAAAAACCGAAACGCTCGACCTGCGCAAAGCCCACGGCAAGCCGCCAGGGCAGCAATCCCACCACAATGCGCCCGCCGTCCATGGGGGGTATGGGAAACAGGTTGAAAGCGAACATGACCAAATTGGTGAGCACGCCTGCCTGGGCCATGGCCATGAAAAACCGCTCCTCCACTTCAAAAGCACTGAGCAAATAAATGGCGATCACCCAAACGATGGCCTGCAGCAAATTCGACAGCGGCCCGGCCAAGGCCACCCAGACCATGTCGCGTTTGGGGTGACGCAAACGGGAAAAATCCACCGGTACAGGCTTGGCGTAACCAAACAAAAAACTTCCTGCGGTCGCCAGATAAAGCACCAAAGGTATGGCGATCGTGCCGACCAAATCAATGTGGGGAATGGGGTTGAGTGTGACCCGACCCAAGGCCCAAGCCGTGTTGTCTCCCAGCAATTTGGCGACATAGCCATGCGCCGCCTCATGCAGGGTGATTGCCAGCAATACCGGCAAGGCATGGGTGGTAATTGTTTGAACTATTTCATTGAAACTCACCTGACCATTGTCTCACCAAACCTGTCAAATTTGATATCGAATCAATAAATTTCAGTAATATTTTTCATTTATCCCGTGCGCTAGGGTTTGCCCTAAAGGCACGGCTTATGGGTTTTCATAGTCCCAAAAGGCTTACATCTCCCCCACCACGCCTGACCAAAAATGGTGCATCGCCCGATCCCATGGGGGTCAAATCGACCACGGTGGTGGCTTGCATCGAGCAGGCACCGGCATCGATGACCGCAGCCAGTTGGTGCTCAAACCGGTGACGGATGTCTTGGGCATCGTTCAGCGGTTCGGTTTCTCCCGGCGGAATCAGTGTGGTGGCCAGCAAAGGCGCTCCGTGCAAAGCCAACAAGGCCAGCAGGCACAGGTGTTGCGGCACCCGCAAACCGATGGTTTTGCGCTGCGGATGCGAAACGCGGCGCGGTACTTCTTTGGTGGCCTCTAATATGAAGGTGTAAGCACCCGGGGTCGCCGCCTTGAGCAAACGAAATTGCCGGTTATCCACCTTGGCATACAGCGCCAATTCGCTCAAGTCGCGGCACAACAAGGTGAGGTGGTGTTTCTCATCCACATCGCGCATGCGGCGCATCTGATCGACCGCCGTTTTATCGTCGAGATGACACACCAAGGCATAACTCGAATCGGTGGGCACAGCCAACACCCGTCCCTGGCTGAGCAAAGCCACCGCTTGTTTGAGCAAACGCGGTTGCGGATTGTCAGGATGGACTTGCAGCCATTGGGCCATGGAGAAAACCGCGTGGCGGTGAAGTCATTGGATGCGATCGGCCAACAGTTCCCAGACCGGGGTCAGGTCGCCTGGCAACCAAGGCAGACTGCCCAAGTCGGTGTGGCTTTCTTGCGGGCTGTGGAAATCGCTGCCGCGTGACGCCGCCAATCCAAATTCGCGCGCAGTGTCTGCATAGGTCAGGGCTTCTTGTGCCGAGTGGCTGCCGGTGACCACCTCTACCGCTTGACCACCATGGGTTTTGAATTCGGTGAACAAAGCATATTCTTCGGTCGGCGTGAACCCATAGCGTGCAGGATGGGCAATCACTGCAACGCCTTGGCTGTCGCGTATCCAGCGGATCGCGTCGCCCAAGGCCGCCCAGCGGTGCGGCACAAACCCGGGTTTGCCTTCGGTCAAGAAACGTCTGAACACTTCGTACGTGTCCTTGCAGACGCCGGTCTCGACCAAATAACGGGCGAAATGGGTGCGTGAAATCAAATCGGGGTTGCCCGCATAGGTGAGTGCGCCTTCAAAGCTGCCATGGATGCCGACTTTGGCCAAACCGGCCGCCATGTCTTTGGCGCGTTCGTGTCTGCCGCCACGGGTGCTTTGTAAACCGTTTTGTATTTCAGGGTTGTCGATGTCAAAGCCCAATCCCACGATATGCACCGTGCGTCCGGCAAAAGACACGGAAATTTCGGTGCCGCTCAAGTAGCCCATGCCCAAAGCCTTGGCGGCTGCAGCAGCGCGGGCCTGGCCGCCGATTTCGTCATGGTCGGTCAAGGCCCATAACTCGACACCATTGGCATGTGCTCGGGCGGCCAGTGCTTCGGGCGTGAGCGTGCCGTCTGAAATGACGGAATGGCAATGCAAATCGGCGTTGAGGATATTCACCATTCCATTCTAGGCGGTGCGCATGTTTTCGATGTGCAGTTTCAGTTTTCTCTGGCCTTGCCAATGGTCAAGCACCAAGCGGTAGGCGAGTTCGGCCTGTGCGGGCAAGGCTTCTTGTCGGCCAAACCAAATGCCATCGACCAATTGGCCATGTAAACGAAGTTTCATCGACAAATGCTTTTCGCCGACGATGCGTTGGTTCAGGATGTCCACCTGGTCTTGGAACAACGGCGATTCAAAGCCTTGTCCCCACACCTGTTCTTGCAATTCCATGGCCACATCGGGGCGCAGGTGCTGCGGCGGCAGTGGGCCATCCGTGGCCAACGAGCGAGTGAGCGTGGCTGCGTCTAGCCATTGCGCGGCGATGTGTTGCAAGGCGTCTTCAAAAGTGGCCAGATCGTCTTCGAGCAAAGTGCAACCGGCTGCCATGGCGTGTCCGCCAAAGCGCAACAACAGGCCGGGGTGCAGTTTGACGACGGCGTCCAATGCGTCGCGCAAATGAAACCCTGGCACCGAACGGCCTGAGCCTTTGAGCACCGCCTGCCCGTCCGATTCGCTGGCGGCAAACACAAAACATGGACGGTGGTGCAAGTCTTTCAGGCGTCCGGCCACGATGCCCACCACGCCCTCGTGAAAGGCTTCGTCAAACAGGCACAACGCTGGTGGTGGCTCGTCCTCTGGGTCTAACAAGGACTCCGCAAGTAGCAACGCTTGTTCGCGCATACCGGTTTCGATGCTGCGGCGTTCTCGGTTGATGGCGTCGAGCTGTTGCGCCAATTGCATGGCTTGGGCCGGGTCATCGGTGCGCAAGCATTCAATGCCTAAGCGCATGTCTGACAAGCGACCCGCAGCGTTGATGCGAGGCCCCAACGCAAACCCCATGTCCTGGCTGATGGCCTGCGACGGCTCGCGTCCAGCCACCTGAAACAAAGCCGCCATGCCAGTGGGCAACAAACCGCGTCGCATTCTGGCCAAGCCTTGCGACACCAAACGCCGGTTGTTGGCGTCGAGCTTGACGACATCGGCAACGGTGCCCAATGCCACCAAGGGCAACAGGCTATCCAAACGCGGTTCGCTGACTTTGTCAAACACGCCGCGCTCACGCAAGCAAGCCCGCACTGCCAACAGCACATAAAACATGACCCCAACGCCTGCCATGTGCTTGCTGGCAAAACCACAACCCGGTTGGTTGGGGTTCACCAAGGCATCGGCCTCGGGCAGCGAAGCGCCTGGCAAATGGTGATCGGTCACCAGCACTTGCATGCCCAATTGACGCGCAGCAGCCACGCCTTCGACACTGGCGATACCGTTATCGACTGTCACCAACAATTGCGCGCCCATGGCATGCACGCGTTGAGAAATAGCGGGCGTGAGGCCGTAGCCATCGACCACGCGGTCAGGTACCAAAAAATCCACATGCGATGCGCCCAGCAACGCCAACCCGCGCAAGCCCACTGCGCAGGCGGTGGCACCATCGCAGTCGTAGTCGGCCACGATGCAGATGCGCTTTTTTGCAGTGATCGCATCGGCCAGCAATGGGGCGGCTTGCGCCATGCCTTTCATGCCATCGGGGGGCAGCAATTGCGCCAGCGATACGTCCAGTTCGCCCGGATCGCTGACCCCACGCGCTGCATACAAACGTGCCAGCAAGGGGTGCACGCCAGCCTGCTCCAGTGCCCAGACAGCACGCGGTGGGGCGTCACGCAAAATGAATCTCATGACAACTGCTTCACCCAAGAACGCGGACGTATCTTTCGCCAGACGTGTTGCCACCATGGAGCGGCACTGGCTTTGAGCGTCAGGCTGCGATCGACGCCACACAAGATAACGCTGTCGCCGCGCTGCAAGGCCGGTGCCATCAGGTTGAGCGCCAGTTCTGCAAACGCGCTGGCCCAGGCGGTGGGGTCGTGTTGCAAGTAAGTGTCGCGAAGTTGGGTGTGCAGATGCACGCCGCTGTGCGATTGCGAAGGCAGCGGGCCGCAACCACTGACCCAAAACGAATTGATGGGCTGTGGCCGCTTGGCGTTCAGAGCGTGTGTGTAGAGCAGCATTTGCATTTCATTTTGCAAACGACGCAGCAAGCGCTGGGCCGGGGTTTGTTCTGACAGCTGCTCAATATCATGCAATGCATGCATGTCTTGCAAACAAGCGCGTTCCAAAGACACGCACGGCAATGATTGAAACACCGGTGCATGGGCTAAAAAACGACCCGTTGCAAACGGGTAAAGATGGATACCGTCTTCTTCAAAAAAAGCTTGCATGGCCTGCATGAAAGTCAGCGAATCGTCTGGGTTCAGGAGGCTTGGCGGGCTGATGCGAATGCGGCCTAGGTTGAATTCGCAATGCACCAAATCGATGAATGCCCAACCGTGGCCTGCTTCGCCAGACAAACCCATGCGTGCAGCATGCCAGGCCGCCATCGGCAATTGGTCCGGCTGGACCGACCAGCCCATGGCTTGCGCCAGCGCCGATTCATGGGCACAACAGGGGCTGTTGGCGGGTAATGTATTGGCAGAAGATAAAGATGCATCCCCGAGTGTTTCTAAAGACGGATGCAAGGGCAACGCCTGAAGTGCTTGCGCCCAAGGGTGGGGGGTGATGGTGGGGTCGTGTGCCGATGAAGAAGGCCACAAGGCATAAGCCACCACATGCACGTGTATGGAATCACGGGTTGTCATGCAAGAGATTGTGCCGTGGTGCCACAATCGCTATCCATGACTCCTATCCCATGGCCTTTTGAGTGGTTGATCGGCTGGCGCTACACCCGCGCCGCACGTGCCGCTCGCCGCAACCGCTTCATCTCTTTCATCTCTTCGGTCTCCATGCTGGGCATCGCGCTGGGCGTGGCCGCGCTCATCATTGTGTTGAGCGTCATGAACGGCTTTCAAAAGGAAGTGCGTGACCGCATGTTGGGCGTGTTGTCGCACATAGAAGTGTTGGCCTATACCAGCGCTTCGCTCAACGATATTCCTGCGTTAGAGAAGCCACTGGCGCAACACCCCGAGGTGCTGGCGTATGCCCCTTTCGTGTTGTCGCAAGTGCTGATGGCGCAAGGTGAAGACATGCGCGGTGCGATGGTGCGTGGCATCGATCCCCTGCAAGAAACAGCCGTGACGGACGCAGTGGCGCAAGTTGATCCCGACATATTGGCGCAACTGCAGGCTGAATCTTTTGCGGTGGTGTTGGGCGCTGAGTTGGCTCGCCAACTGGGGGTGAAAACCGGCGAGCAGGTGACGTTGATCGCACCGGGCGGGCAGGTCACCCCCTTGGGTGTGGTGCCTCGCTTGAAGCAATTGCGTGTGGTGGGCTTGTTGGACACCGGCCATTTTGAATACGATGCCAGCTTGGCGTTGGTGCATATCAGCGATGCACAACGCATCTTCCGCTTGGAGGCCCCCACCGGCCTGCGGGTCAAACTCAAAGACCCGCAACGTGCACGCGAGGTGGCGGCTGAGCTCGCACTGCCATTGGGCGACGAAGTGATGGTGCGCGACTGGACCCGCGCCAACCGCACTTGGTTCGCTGCGGTGCAAATTGAAAAACGCATGATGTTCATCATCTTGACCTTGATTGTTGCCGTGGCCGCTTTCAATTTGGTCAGCACCCTGGTCATGACAGTCACCGACAAGCGCGCCGATATCGCCATCTTGCGAACCTTGGGTGCAAGCCCGGCGAGCATCATGGCCATATTCGTGGTGCAAGGTGCATTGGTCGGTGTGATGGGCACCTTGTCAGGCTTGTTGCTGGGCTTGTTGGTGGCGTTCAACATTGGCAGCATCGTGCCCGCCATCGAACGCGCTTTGGGCGCGAGTTTTTTACCCCGCGATGTTTACCTGATCAGCCGCATGCCCAGTGACCCGCAATGGGCAGACATCGGTCCCGTGGTCATCATCGCCCTGGTGTTGGCATTGGCTGCCACGCTTTACCCGAGCTGGCGGGCCAGTCGCATCGATCCAGCGGAGGCACTGCGCCATGAATGAACCGGTGTTATCTGCACAAACTTTAGG
>Ga0315909_10003404_pt1 | contig 19400 bp, 8 predicted proteins | sample LakEriMetagenome_11_FD_203527 | JGI IMG/M metagenome (GOLD analysis project Ga0315909, IMG submission 203527) | Freshwater fungal communities from buoy surface, Lake Erie, Ohio, United States - Buoy 2 MA125 | ecosystem: Environmental > Aquatic > Freshwater > Lake | place: USA: Lake Erie, Ohio... | reverse complement strand
ACACAAAGTTTAACTGTTTTTCATAAATATTTATTGAATTAGTCAAAATCAAGTCTAAAATATATTATGTACATTTACACTCGTTTCTAAAATGAGTGTAAATGTCATTTAAACAGTTTTACTTATTAAGTTTACTTGGAATTTCATTTTTTGGCTTTCTAATTTTGTTTTTGATATGGTTTTCTAATCGAAAAGAGGATAAAAACAAAGATTATCGAGGCTTATTATATATCGCATTAGCATTTTTATCTTGGTCTTTTGTTGCACTTTACAAATGGCAAGACAATCAAGTAATCAATTTAAGCAGTATTGTAAATGACCGTGTAATTTCAGCATTTAGTAATTTATTTTTATTTGCTTCTTTACCCTATTTTACAAATGCATTCAATACTTTAAGATACAAATTTTCATTTTTCAGAAATCGTGAGCAATGGGTAATCAATGTATTTATAGCTTTTACAATTATAACAACATTATTCAGTTATGCGGATCGTAAAGGTGACTCACTTCCTAGTTCACTTCAATATATAATTATAGCGGTTGATTCTTTTATATCAATTGGAATATTCTCTTTAGTTTGTTTTGCTTTATTTCAATCACTTAAAAAAGTTATTTCCAATAAATTGATAAACAATGTCTTTTTATCGGTCTTTATCCTGTTGCCACTAACCCAATTAATATTGCCTTTAACAAAGGTTTTTCCTAATCAATTAAGTTTTTTATATCCCTATACTCTTACTGTGTTTTTAATAACACTAGCCTGTTTTATTAGTATCATAAATACATATTTTTTATTGTATTTTTCAATTGTAAAAAATTCTAAGACTATATCTTTGTTTGAAAATAATAGTATTGTTGAACAAGAAATAATTGCTGTAAATAAGATTGTTTTTGATTTTGATGAAACAACAAGAGATTATATTATTTCATTAATAGTACTAGATAATTATGGTAAAGAGTTTACAATTGAACATTCTTCATCAAAAATACTTCGTCCTTTTGCTCATTGGTTGCTTTTCGCTTTAGCAAAAAAGCAAAACGTATTCTTATTTGAGAATGATATATCGGTGACAAAATTCAGAATGGTTGAATATTTGAATAAAAAAAGTGATTTAAAAATTCAACAAGATCAAGTGTTTACAAATAATGGTGGAGTATTTTCTTTAAAACTTGATTCAGATTCAATCTTATTTCAGCATAAAGATCTTTTTCAAAAATCATATGTGATGCAAGAAATATTTAGAATACATGCAATCTGCTTTATTCCTAAAGAAATTATTGAAAAAGAAAATCTCAAAAATAGTAAATCATTAGAAAAATATTTAAATAAAAATATTGATGATTTATATTCAAAAATATTTGTTTTTAATTAAGAAAAAGTAGGATTTTTACACCTATTTTTAATTTTTAACCCTTAAATAAAACTACTTTATTAGTTTTTAAATATTCTGATAATCAATTTTTTAAATGATTACAAAATATTACATTTTCCTTAATTTTTATTACTAAACATTAATTCAATTCAGTAAGGAGTATTGTTGCAATAACTTTGAGTCAATTGCTACTATCAACAATTTACTCTATGAAAAAAATTGATTTAACAAAGAAGGTATTGATTGTCGTTTCAATCTTATTGTCAACCTTATTAAAGGCTCAAACTTTCTCAAATTCAACTGCTGCAGCTTATGATTCTTGGAATAATAGTGCTTGGGCAACTCCTTTTTCTAGAACAATTTCTGTTTCAGGTTTAGCAACTACTTTGTCATCTTCAGGCACAGTTTTGAAACAAATTAATATTACTATGGGTGACGGAAGTAATAGTCCAACATTCAATAGTTACTTCATGAGATTAAGATCTCCTTCTGGTAAAATAATAGATATTGTTAGAAATTTTAATGGTATTACAGGAGTTAGAAACATGGATATTAAGTTTAGAGATGATACATTGCTTCAGCGACCATCTTCAGGTAATCAGGCGCCATTCAATATAGGTTATTACAAAGTTTTCAAAGCAAATTCATTTGCAAGTGTTAATGGAGATAATCCAAATGGAACATGGACATTTGAAATGATTGAATCAAGCAGTTATACACAAGCTTTTTCAAAAGTAGAGCTTGTTTTTGGTTCACCTTACAATTATGAGGATATCTCTTCAAGCACATCCAAAACAAATGATGTTTGTTCTACTCCAAAATGTATGTCTACTGGTACAATTTTAAAAGCTACAATTAGTGGCTATTCTGGAGACGTGAATGACCCAGCTGTTGCAAGCCCTTTTCCAAGTGGTTGTCAATGGAATGCTGCTAAAAATAATTCTGCTTGGTTTTATTTCACTGCCAACTCTACAACGGCAACGATTTCAATTTCTGGTGTAACTTCACTAATTCAAACGTTGGTAGTAAATCCTTCAAATAAATGTGTTGCAGGTAGTCAAACGGTTCCAACTGGTGGCTGTCCAATTAGTGCAGTAAATGATACATACGTGAGCCCAAGGTATACTGGTACTTCAGGTTCAAGTAACAATCAACAGTTTAATTTGTCGAGTTTAACTCCAGGTAATCAATACGCCTTAATTGTAGATGGTACTGGGGGGGCAATATCTCCTTTATATATCGAAATGTCAGGATCGACAGGTTCATGCAGTATTCCATTGCCTATTGAGCTTTATTCTATCTATGGAAGAAATTTATGTGATGTAAATGAAATTAATTGGAGAACTGCTTCTGAGTCAAATAACGAATATTTCTTATTGGAAGAGTCAATTGATGGAGAATTATTTGTTGAAGTTGACCGCATTGACGCCATTGGTAATAGCATCAAAAATCATTCTTATTCCTCAACTGTTTCAATTACTGGAAATTCACCTATATATTATTATAGATTGTCTCAAGTTGATGTTGATGGGGAATCTACTGAAACTAAAATTATTAGTATAAAAAACACTTGTAATACTGATAATATTAATTACAAAAATGAAGAGATTATTTTAACTGGTTATGAACATATACAAAGTGTTGAAGTTTATGATTTACAAGGAAGAAAAATCATTGAAGGCACTTCAAATATATTAAATGTAAGTGCTTTATCAAACTCTGTGTACAATGTTCTTGTAAAAGCAAATGGTGAATACTTCTCGAAAAAGATATATAAGTTATAAAAGAAAATAAAACAATAATAAAATGAATACCAAAATAAATTCGATGAAAACGGCTTCTGTTAAACTAATTATAATGTTGTTATTTCTATTAGGAAATAATATGGTTTCTTTTTCACAGATTGTTATTAATGAGGTGATGCCTAAACCTTCTGGAGGAACAGGTACACCTCCAAATGGATTAATTTATGTTGGGAGTAAAGAATATATTGAATTATATAATAGTGGATGTTCTTCTGTCGATGTGGCGGGTTATTTTATTGCAATGAGACAAGGCGTAAGTGGGACTCCTACTGGAGGTACTTTTGTTATTCCTTCATCTGCTTTAACTAATTTAGCTCCAGGGGAACATTTGGTAGTTGGTCCTTCATCTGCGGCAAATGCGGGATCGGTTGATGTTGTTATGACTTTGGTAAATTCATGTACCTATTCTGGAAACTTTGTGTTATCAAATACTAATGGTTGGGTTGGTCTGTATGATGCAACAGGTTTACCTTTGGATGCTGTTTATTGGACATTTAATGCTAATAATTCATCTAGTATCACAACTAGTAATGATGATTATTCTGGAGTGCCATGTTTGCCTTCAGGTACTTCAGGTAGCATTGTATTGGAAAGTGCTCAGCAAATAAATTCAATGTTTCCAGGTGTAATAAATTACGTTGGTGAAATAACTTCTAATAATCTTACATTCAGTAGAATTCCTGATGGTGGAGGGTGGCAAAGAAATATAGCACAATCGATTGATGATGGTTCTGTAGGGAATTGTAATGGAGGTACTTGTAATCCAATAGTGAGTTCTTTTTACATAAACGCTCAAATTACACAACCTTCATGTGGTAATCCAAATGGTCAAATTAATTCATCTCCAAGTCCTACAGGAAGTTATACGTATAATTGGTCTCATAATGCAGGTTTATCTTCAGGCATTGCGCTTTCATTGAATTCAGGTTCTTATACTTTATCAGTTTCTAATGGTTCTTGTTCAAAAGATACTGTAATTGTATTAAACGCTTCTGCTCCATTTAATATTAATGCAACCATAAATCAAGTTACATGTGTTTTAGGTGATGGTCATATAACATTGAATCCAACGCCTGCTGGTTCATATACTTATTCTTGGAGTCATAATGGTTCTTTAACAGATTCTTTTGCAAATAACTTAAATGATGGTAGTTATACAATCACAGTTGATGATGGAGTTTGTCCAAAAGATACAACGATTATTTTAATTCCACCAACAGGATGTTGTACTATTCCGTTGACATCGACATTAGATTCTATTGCGAATTCTGTTTGTAATGCTTCTAATAACCCATGTAATTATTCAGGGCCAACTATCTTAATAAATGAAATAAATATTTATCCAACATCTGGGGATGGATCAATTTATGGAGAAGGCCCAACTGGACCAGGTTCAGGAGAAGGTGAATGGATTGAATTGTTTAATCCAGATTGGTGTAATCCAATTGATATTTCTGGTTATATTTTAGGTAGTTACAACTCAACCTCTTCATTAAATGCTTCTGCATCAGATGGAATGGGGTTTGTGATTCCCGCTAATACAATTGTTCCTCCGCTTGGTTTTGTTGTTGTTAGAGGAATAAATGCACCAGTACCACCTATTGGTACCATAGATATTGTTATTGATAACAGTAATAATCAAGTTTGTGTTGATGGTGGTGTTTCTACAAATAGAATATGGTTCCAAAATGCTGGAGGCTGGTTTGCATTTTATAATCAAAATGGTGTGCCTCAAGATGTAATAAAATGGGGAGCTCCAACACCTGGAGATTTAAATGGAAATCCATGTATACCAACCAATAATTCATTACCAGGAGGATTTTCTCAATTAGCATCTTGTAATGGTTCTGGAATTTCGTATGCTTTAGGTTCTTCAAGTCAAGGTCAGACTTATGTAAGAATTCCAGACGGAGGAGCTTGGTCTACAAATTTAGCAGCAGAGAATTCAACTTATGGTTCTTGTAATGTTATTGGAGGTTGTGTGAACCAAGGTGGAGCTAATAGTACATGTAATGGTTCAGCAACTATAACGATGACTTCTGGCCAAGCACCGTATACTTATCTTTGGGATGATGTTTTAGCTCAAACAACTTCAACAGCAGATAGTTTATGTGCTGGAACATATCATGTAACGGTTACAGATTCGCAAGGATGCTCTGAAATATTTGAAGTTTCAGTAATCGATAGTTTATTATCAATTTCTGCTACAGGTGCTAATCCTACTTGTGGAAATAGTGATGGACAGATATCTGTTGTTGCTAATCCATCAGGTAATTATTCTTATGTATGGTCTTCGAATGCAAATATCGCAGATACGATTACAAATTCAACTACAACTTTAGATGGTGGAGTATATACTATAACTGTTAGTTCGTCAACATGTCAAAGAGATACAACGATTACGTTAACAGCATTTCCGATAATTACAAATGTTTCTGTTTCTTCAACGGAAGAGAATTGTAATAATTCTGATGGTACGGTAACTATTGGTCAAGTAACTGGTGGTACTGCAGGTTTTCAATATAATTTTAATAATCAAGGAAATTCAGCTAATACCTCATATTCTTCTTTGAATTCAGGGACATATACTGTTGTGGTGACTGATGTAAACAATTGTAATTATTCAACTCAAATAGTTGTAAATGAAATTTCAGGTCCAACATCGTTTGATTACAGTTTAGTGAATACAGAATGTTCAAAAAACATAGGAGAGATTAATGTTATTGCTGTTTCAGGTGGGGCTTTACCTTATGAATATAGCATTGGAAATCAGTCTTATTCAGCTAATTCAGTATTTGATAATTTGAGTGCAGGTATTTATAGCGTTAGTGTAAAGGATAATAATAACTGTGTTTTAGATTCTACATTAATTGTCCAAACGAATTATTCAGTGTCTGAATTAGTGATACCAAATGTATTGACTGCTAATAACGACGATGTAAATGATATTTGGTCTGTAAGTGGTGCTTGTATTCAAAGTTTTGATTGTAAAATTTTAAATAGATGGGGAGAAGTTGTTTCCTCTTACAATGATATTTCAGGATACTGGGATGGCACAAAGGCAGGTGATAAATTACCTGATGGCGTATATTTTTACATTATAAAAGTGACTTTTTTATCAGGTGAAATAAAAGATTATCAAGGAAATATAACATTGTTTAATAATTGATTGTCATGAAAAATTTATTAATTATTTTATCGCTATTACTAAGCGTTTCTAGTTTTTCGCAAGTTGTGATTAATGAGGTGATGAATTATCCTACAAATCCTCAAGGATTAATTACATACAATGGAAATACAGGTAGAGAATATATTGAATTATATAATCCTTCTTGTAGTTCTGTGAATGTTTCAGGTTATTTTATTGCTTCAAGACAGGATTTTGCTGGATCGAGTGGGGGGAGTTTTAGGATTCCAAATGTGCCTGCTGCAACTATTCCTCCAAATGGACATTTAGTATTAGGAACAGCAAGTTCAAGTGCAGATCCAAATAGTGTTGACATTAAATTACCAAGTTATACGTCCAATTATTGTCAAAATTCAGCTACACAAAATTTCATTTTAGCAAATGCTGATGGTTGGGTAGGATTGTTTAATGCTTCAGGTGTTCCAGTAGATGCTGTTTATTGGAGTTCTGCGGCAGGAAACATTTCTCAAACTGCTGATTATGGAGGTGTTCCATGTACTCCATCAGGAAGTCCGGCTGGAGTAGTGTTAAAAAGTGCTCAACAAATAAACACTGGTTTTCCGGGAGTTTTAAAATATGTAGGTAATACACCAACTCAAAACATGACATTTAGTAGGATTCCAGATGGTGGAAATTGGCAAAGAAATATTGCTTCCTCAATTAATGATTTAACATTAGGAAATTGTAATGGAGGGACATGTGTGACTGCAGCCGTTTTTTATACACCTGCAGTTGTAACGCAGCCTTCTTGTGGAGGAAGTAATGGTAGTATTGTTATAAATCCAAATCCTTCAGGGACTTATGTATATACATGGACTCCTAATGTATCTTCTACTAATTCGGCTTCCAGTTTACAAGCAGGTAGCTATACAATTAATGTGAACGCAAATGGTTGTCAAAAAGACACGACTATAAATTTAGTAAGTGGTTCAGGTCCAACTGCAGTAGTAACAACTCCAACAAATCCAGGCTGTGGTGCGAGTAATGGTCAAGTAGTAATTGGAACAGTTACAGGTGGAGTTGCACCATATCAATATAATTTTAATGGTCTGGGTTATTCATCAACAACTACTTATACAAGCTTAGCTGCAGGTTCATATAGTCTTCTTGTTAAAGACGCTAATGGTTGTATATATACAGCTTCAAATATTGTTTTGACATCTGGTACAGGTCCTACAGCAATTATAACTACACCTACTAATCCAAGTTGTGGAGCAAGTGATGGACAAGTGCTTTTAGGTAATGTTACGGGAGGTGTTGGGCCTTATCAATATAATTTTAATAATTTAGGTTATACAGCTTCTACGTCTTACACTGGACTAGGTGCAGGAACATATACTTTAGTAGTTAAAGATGCGAATGGCTGCACATATAATGCTACGAATATTATACTATCAAATGGGACAGTTCCAACAGCAATTATTGTTACTCCAACAAATCCAAGTTGTGGAGGTAGTAATGGTCAGGTTGTTTTAGGTGCAGTTACAGGAGGAGTATCACCATATCAATATAATTTTAATGCAACTGGATACTCATCAACTACAACTTATTCTGGTTTATCAGCTGGAACATTCACTTTATCTGTTCAAGATGCAAATGGATGTGTTTATAGTGCTTCAAATATTATCTTAACAAATGGAAATGGACCTTCTGCAATAGTTACTACTGTTGTAAATGAAAAATGTACATTGTCAAATGGTCAAGTTACTTTAGGGAATGTTACGGGAGGTGTTTCACCTTATCAGTATAATTTCAATAATCTAGGGTATTCTAGTACGACATTATATACAGGTTTAAGTGCAGGTTCATATTCATTATTAGTAAAAGATGCGAATGGTTGTATTTATACTGCGAATAACATTGTACTTTCGAATGCAACAGGTCCTACAAACGTTGCAATCACTAAAATTGATGAGAAATGTAGTGGGTCGAATGGCCAAATTACTATAGGGAATGTAACAGGTGGGACAGCTCCTTATCAATTCGATTTTAATGAATCAGGATTTAATACAACTTTAGTTCATTCAAATTTACCAGCTGATGCATATACTCTTTCTGTGATTGATGCAAATGGATGTGAATTTGTATCGCCAGACATTGATATTTCAAATACACCTGGTCCAACAGATCTCGACATTACATTTGTAGATGCTAAATGTGAAAAGAATAATGGAAGTATTCAAATTAATTCGGTTGTAGGTGGTCAGGCAGCATATTTATATAGTATAAATAATTCTGCTTTTTCAAATACATTACTTTATAATTCATTGTCAGCAGGTCAATATTTATTAAAGGTTAAAGATGTTAATGGATGTTTATATCAAGAAACGGTTATAATAGCTAATTACGCTTCTCCTATTGCGGATTTTGATTATTCTCCTATGGTTATTTCATCAGAAGCTCAAGATGTAAATACAACAAACACAAGTACAGGGAATATTGTGAATTATCAGTGGATTGCACCAAACGGATCTCCAGTTAATGGAAGTACAATAAATTTCTCAACTAATTTTAATTTACAAACAGAAGGCTCTTATCCAATTACATTAATTGTAGAAAATCAAGCTGGATGTATCGATTCGATAACAAAGTATGTTATAGTGAAAATTGAACCGTCCATTTATGTCCCAAATACATTTACACCAGATGGAGATGCTTATAATAATTCTTGGTTGTATTTTTTAAATGGATATGATATTGAAAAATTTACGATTAGAATTTTTAATAGATGGGGTGAAATTGTATGGGAATCTAAAGATCCTTCAATTTATTGGGATGGAACTTATGAAGGTAATTTAGTTCAAAGTGGAACTTACATATGGACTTTAAATGTTAAAGATGATAATACGGATGAAGTCTTTTATTACAAAGGGCATATAAATGTCATTTATTAGATCAAAAATTTTCCTTCCTCTCTTTTTACCTATTTCTAGATTTGCTATTTTTGTTTATATTGTATTTGCTTAAAGATGTTTGAAAAAAAATTAAAGTTTTTAATTTGTGTTTGCTTGTTTGCTAATGTATCCTATGCAACAGATTATTATGTGGATGATAACGCAAATACTGGTGATATTTGGACAGCTTCAGTTGTTGGTAACGATGCAAATAATGGATTGACAAGTACAACTCCTAAAGCAACTATTGCAGATGTTTTGAATGATTACGTTTTGGGCGCGGGTGATGTTATTTATGTGGACGCAGGGACATACACAGAAACAGCAATTAATGTTGGGTCGAGTGATTGTGGAAGTGGAGGTGCCTATATGACTATTAGAGGTGCTGGGAATACATTAACGATTTTTAGTAGTTCTTCAACTAGCACTTTCACTTTTTCAACAAATAGCGTTCAATATGTAAAGGTTATGAATTTGCGTATTGATAAATCTAGCTCTGGACATTCTGTGATTTTTTCGGCTAATAGTTTAAATGAACTTTGGTTTGAAAACTGCGTTTTAACCCAAAGTGCTAATAGTGAAGTTGTATATGGAAGTAATACATCTACAGCAAATACGGATATTAAATTTAATAATTGTATCATAACAAACACAAATACATCAGGTGATGCTGATGGGATTGAATTAGCAAACGATTTTGATAATACAACTATTAGTAATTGTACTATTACAACTTCAGGAACAGGTAAGGGAGTTTTTATCTCAACTTCAGGAGCTTCAACGGATCCAAGTAATGTTTCAATTTTTTCTAATACTATTAATATGAATCATGCTACAAGTACTAGTATTAGGGCAATTGAAATGTATGGCAAGACAAGTTCGAATATTTATTCTAACACTATTGCTATGAGTAGTACAAGTAATTTAGTTATATCTATTTTATTAGAAGACAATGGGTCGTCTCAATTACCTTATTCGTCTAATATATATTCTAATACTATAACATCTTATGGCACAGGTGTTAAAGTTGATGGTTATAGTTCTGTTAACCCTGCTATAAACATTAATATTTATCAAAACACGATAACAATTTCTACTACTAATTCAGGTCATAATGGAATTTCAATAAGAAATGCTGGTTCAAGTGGTAATCCAATCAGTGTATATAGAAATAAAATTCGATCAGGTCAATATGGTATATATTTAGAATCAGATGTTAATTATTGTAGTATTTATAATAATTATGTAAGTAATAACGTATTTTCTTTATATAGTTTATCTAGCACTCATAGTAATACAAATATTTATTTTAATTCTTTTTATGGGACTACAAATGGAGGATTCTTTTCAGAATTGTCTTCAACTCATAATATTTTGGATAATATTTTTTATTCTACATCCTCATCTGCATCTGATTATGCCTTAGAAATAAACTCTAGTTCAACTAGATGTGCCTCTATGAATTATAATCTATATTATGTTCCAAATGGAGCAAAAGTAGGGCTTTTCGGAGTGGCATATACGACCTTTGCAAACTGGCAAGCAGTAGATAAAGTTTCAGGCGGAACTTTAGGAGAAGAAAACGGACAAAATGGTGATCCAAAATTTGTGAATGCTGCTTCAAATAATTTAGATATTCATAATGCTAGTTCAAAAGCATATAAATTAGGTACACCTGCGGGATCAATAACAACAGATATTTATGGTACAACAAGACACGCTTCAACACCCTGGATTGGTGCATTTGAAAATGAAGTTACATTAAGTGTGGAATTGCTCTATTTTAATGCAAATGAGTACGATAATCAAGTGCAGTTAAATTGGAGTACATCTTCTGAAACACAAAATGATTATTTTATTATTGAAAGATCTAAAGATGGTAAGTCGTTTGAAGAAATTTCAAGAGAAAAAGGTTCTGGAAATAGTATCCGGACAAACTACTATTTTTCAATAGATTTTTCTCCTTATAAAGGAATTTCTTATTATAGATTAAAACAAGTGGATTTTGATGGTAAATATACTTATTCGCATATTCAGTCTGTTGATATGGAAGGTTTGCTTTCAATTTATCCAAATCCTAGTAAAGATAAATTTTACATTTTTGGTTTGTCTAAAACTGGTAACGTTAAAATAAATGTCATTAATATTAATGGAGTTGAATTGTATAATGTTAATTATTTTAATAATGGAATTTCTACCATTGATTTAACTTCAAAACCAGAAGGGATTTATTTTGTTAAAATCATAGATGGTGAGAATGAGTGGCTTGAAAAAATTGTAAAGGTTGAATAGAATTATTCTATTAAGATCAAGCATTACATCTAGAACGTATTCATAATAAATTTAAAAAGCTGTCAGTAAAATGACAGCTTTTGTGTTTTAACCATATAGGTATATCTTCAGACTTTTCGAATTATTGAATTAATAGTTTTTCCCTAAATAATCATTAATCCATGAAATAGAGATTTTTTAATCTATTTCTCGCTTTTTGGGAGCTCTTAATAAATGGAATAAAGTTCTTTTATTTACAACTTAAATATTGATTTTAGCTTAATTTTAAGATGTTACATTTATTTCCTTCTGTATAATTAATCTTGTTTTAAAGTTGTTTTCGATTGTTATTGGGCTATCTATCTAATTATCGTAACCGTTCCCTTATCACTCTTTTTTGAAGAATTATATTCAATAACAAAATAGTATGAACCAATAGGTAAATTTTCATCGTTGAATTTTCCATTCCAAGGTTTGTTAGCATAAGCACCTTTTTCAGATTCATAAACTAAATTTCCCCATCTATTGAATATTTTTACTATATTCTCAGGATATAACTTATCAATATTTCTTATCTCCCAATAATCGTTTTTTGAATCATTATCAGGAGTGAAAGCTGTTGGGAATTCAACACCTCCAATGATAATCACCGTTTTATACATAGTGTCTGCACAGCCATTTTGATCTGTTATAATTAGTGTTATTTGGTATGTGTTTGGAAGGTCATATGTAAATGAGGTTGTTGAATTTGATGAATTTATTTGTTCTGTATTATTTTGATCACCAAAATTCCATACCCAACTTTGAATCGGACTATTGTAAATAGACGAATCAGTAAATTGAATATTTGTACCCATTTCAGCAGTCGATGGGGAAGGGATGAAATTTGCAGTAATTTGGTTGTTCAAGACTTGTATCGTATCTAAATATATTATTTCACAATTATTTGTATCGTAAACATGAAGTATTGTTTGGTAATTACCTTGTGAAATATAATCATGAGATGCTGCTAAAGTAGAAGTGATAGAACCATCTCCAAATTCCCAAAGCAAGTGATGAACATCAACAGAATTTAGAGTGTCAAAAATGAACTCATTTTTACATATTGATACATTTGATGTGATATTTGGTGAAGTCGTTGGGCCATTAATTGTCAAGGAATTGTTACTTATGCTGTCTTTACAACCAAATTGATCTGTGACCAAAAGGCTTACAATGTAATTTCCAGGATATACATAAATATTTTGTGGATTGGCAATTGTTGAATGATTTCCATTTCCAAAGGACCAATAATAAGTTAAACTTGAACCATAATAGATTGAACTATCTTTAAAATCACCAATTATTGGTGGGCATGATGCTGTATTATTATTGTTTAAATTAGCGCCTGAATATATATGTGATTCGAAAGGTTTAGGAGATGTAACTTTTACGTTTTTTGTTATACTATCAATACAACCATTTCCATCTGTTGCTATTAATGTTAGTTTATGAGTTTGATAAATTCCTGTAAGATTGTCGTTGAACGTATTTGTGAAATTAGTTGAATTTAATGTATTAACATTGTCTAAATTCCATTCATAACTTAATGGATTTGTTCCAGTTGATGTATTGGTTCCATTTACTAAAACATGATTACATAGTACACTGTCTATCATAAAGTTTGGCGTCGGTATTGTAATATTAACTGCATTATTTCCAATTGGTGAAATACAACCAAAACTATCTGTAACAGTTAATCTGGTTGTAAAAGTTCCTTGTGTATTAATTGTGTAATTAGTTGTTGTTGAAATATCCGTTGTAGTTTGGGTTGAATTATTTGGAAAAGTCCAATTATAGTTTAATAATCCAGGGTAACCATTTCCTTGAGGATGCGATGTATTAGTATAAGTAATATTAATTGGTGCACAACCTGTTAATGCAGAAGGGGTGAAGCTTGCAACTGGTAGTTCCAGAACAGTTATTCCTGTGAAAAGGTGAGTAGCTGAACATCCTACATTATTTGTTGCAGTAAGTGTAATGTTATAATTTCCTGCTAGAGGATATGAATATGTTGCAGGGTTTCCTGAGCTTGTTTGACCATTCCCCATGTTGTAACTAAAAGTTCCAAATGGATGAGAAGAAGTAGATGTACTTGTTAATGTTAGCAAGTTGTTTTTGCAAATTGAATCATTAGACATCGTAAAATCAGCTATTGTTTCTGAAATATTTATAACTTGAGTGGTACTATCCGAACAGCCAGTGGTATAATTATATATAACTTGCTTAACGGTGTAAGTTCCATAAGAATTATAAGTGAAGCTAGAATTTCCATTTCCATTTATATCTAATATGCTGTTTTCAATTATTGAATCAGTTTGGAGTGCATCATTCCATCTCCAGATCATTTTTACACTATCACTTTGGGATCCTATAATAGAATTATCATTTACTGAAACGGTAACTGGTAAAGGCATATTGCAATACAAACTTTGAGCTGTTGTAAATAGAGAAATTGGAGCTTTGATGTATATCGCACTATCAATTACTAAAGTGTCCCTACATCCTCTAAATGTTACTATTAGTTGCGCATCAAAATAACCTGTATCTGTTGGGAATGCATAAGTTGTGTTTTGTGATGTTGCGCTTCCTCCATCACTGAACCCCCAATTATAGGTAACTTCTGATGGTAAATGTGGTGTGCTAATTACAGATAAATCGGTGAATGTAATTGGTGTTTTAGCACATTCAATAGAAGGCGAGTATGAAAAGTTAACTAAATCAATAAAACCTATTTGAATGTAGTTTGGTTTTGTAACAGTATTTGAACAACCTCCTTGTGTTGTTATGGTAAGTGAAATGTTGTATTGACCTGAATTATAGCTGTGAGCTGGAGGGTTTTGTCCGTTAAACGAAGTTCCGTCTCCAAAGTCCCATAACCAATTTACAATTGGATCTGTTGTTGAAGAATTATCAATGAAATTTATCAATGCAGGACTACAACCATTAACAATAGGTGATGTAAAATCGGCCAAAGGAGGAGTTGTTTGAATAAGATTAGTTTGAGTTATAGTGTTTGTACATCCATATAATCCTGTAGAAGTTAAACTTACATTGAAGTTGCCATTTGTATTGTATGTGTGAGAAGGTGGGGTAATTCCATTAAATGTAGTTCCATCGCCAAAATCCCATAGGAAATTAGATCCTGCTAAAGAGGTATTTGTAAAATTAACACTTAAAGGAGCGCATCCAGATGTTGGATTAGCAGTGAAAGTTGGTGATGGAAGTGGGACTACGACAATTTGTTTTGTTGAATTCCCAGTACAGCCGAGGGTTGTATTTTGTGATGTAAGTGAGATCGTATAAGTTCCTGGTGTATTGTAAGTGAAAGAAGGATTTTGAACGTTTGAATTTACACCATTTCCATTATTCCAACTCCATGAATTCGCTCCTGTAGTTGAATTGTCTGTTAAATTGATTGTGCTACCAACACAAACTGAATCTTGTGAAATAAAATTACAGCTATAAGAAGATATTGTGACTGGTGATGTGGAAGAAGTTTGACAACCTGTTGTAGTATTGGTTACAACTAGATTCACATTATATGTTCCAATATTGGTATATGAAATTGAAGGAGGGTTTTGTAAAATAGAGGTTTGAGTATTTCCGAAATTCCATGAATATGAAAAGTTTGTTCCAACTGAAGATTGATTTGTAAAAGTTACGTTTGCAGGTAGTATACATCCATTATTTGTTACTGTAAATTGATTAACCGGGTTTGGATTTACGGTTACATAATTTATTTTCACTTCAGAATCAGCTAAGTTGTTTTGATCTGTTACGACAAGTGTAATAGTAAAACTTCCTGTTGCAGTATATGTATGTGTAGCATTTTGAGTTGTTGCAGAATTACCATCACCAAAATTCCAGTTATAACTTACAATTGGAGTTGTCCCTATGGTACTTGTATTGGTAAATGAGATGCTTTCTCCAAGACAAACTGAAATAGGTGTTGCATTAAATTGTGCGGTAGGTGCTTGAGCAAAGCTCAATAAAAATATAGTTTGAGTAAATAAAAATACCAATAATTTTTGCATGTACATATAATTTTACTTGTAAGTTAGTAAATTATAGTTTATAGTAATTTTTATTCAGGAAGATTTTGCTAGTGAATTATCAAAACCAATGTCAAAATTATAATTTTAAATTAATTTGCCATTTCACTCATAAATTTAATTCTCATTAACCTTAATTCTTCTTCTGAATAATCCCCGTCAAATTCGTGGTAAGCAGCTGTTAAATCGTCAGATTCAGCTTCAGAGAAGTAATCATAAATTTCATCTTGATTTTCACTATCTAAAATATCTTCAATATAATAATTAATGTTTACTCTAGTTCCTGAAGAAACAATTGCTTCAATTTCTTCAATTACTTCTTCATAAGACTTTCCTAATGCTCTTCCAATATCTTCAAGTGGTAATTTACGATCTATATTTTGAATTAATTGAACCTTTAATCCTGATTTATTTACCAAAGATTTTACAATTAAATCTTGAGGACGTTCAATTTCATTTACTTCAACATAATTTGCAATTAATGCGATGAAAGGCTCACCATATCTTGCAGCTTTTCCATTTCCTACGCCTTGAATATTTGTTAATTCGTCTATCGTAATTGGATAGTGAAAACACATATCAACTAAAGATGGTTCTTGGAATATTACAAAAGGAGGAATGTTTTTTTGTTTTGATATCGATTTTCTCAAATCAACAAGCATTGAGTAGAGTGTCTCATCATGAGCTCCGCCTTTGTTTCCAGTATTGATAATTGTTTCAGCATCATCAGACGCAGAAAAATCATGTTCTTTAACCAAGGTAAACGAAGTAGGATTTTGAATGTATTCTTTTCCTTTTTCAGTAAGTTTTAGAATACCGTATGATTCAATGTCTTTTGATATTAGTCCAAAGACGAGAACTTGTCTAATTAATGCATTCCAAAATGCTTCGTCTTTTTCTTTACCGATTCCAAAATTATAAAGTTGGTCGTGCTTGTAGTTTTTGATTTCAGCTGTTAAATTACCTGATAGGTATGCACAATAATGTTTTCCTTTTTGCATTTCTTGTAATTCCAAAACAGCATCCAAGAACATTTTCACATATTCTTTACCTTCTGTCTTTTCCTTAGGATGTTTACAATTGTCGCAATATTCATTACATTTTGCATCGTCAAAATCTTCGCCGAAATAATGTAGAATAAATTTTCTTCTGCACACAGATGTCTCAGCAAACGAAACCATTTCGTTTAAAAGTTGTTTACCTATTTCTTGTTCTGCTACTGGTTTTCCTTGAAGAAATTTTTCTAATTTTTCAATGTCTTTGTAGTTGTAGAATACTAAACATTCACCTTCACCACCATCTCTTCCAGCTCTTCCAGTCTCTTGGTAGTAACTTTCTAGTGATTTAGGTATGTCATGATGAACTACGAAACGAACATCGGGCTTATCTATCCCCATTCCAAAAGCAATCGTGGCAACAATAACAGAGGTTTCTTCCATTAAGAACATGTCTTGGTGTTTCGCCCTTGTGTTAGCGTCTAGGCCGGCATGATAAGGTAGTGCATTAATTCCGTTAACTTGAAGTAATTCAGCGATTTCCTCAACTTTTTTACGGCTTAAGCAATAGACTATACCACTTTTATTTTTTTTAGATTTGATATATCTAATAATCTCTTTTTCAACATCTTTTTTCGGGCGGATTTCGTAGTATAAATTATCTCTATTAAAAGACGATTTATACACTGTTGCGTCCAACATATTAAGATTTTTTTGAATGTCGTATTGAACTTTAGGTGTAGCTGTAGCTGTTAAAGCGATTACAGGGACATCTTGTATTTTTTCAAATATCTCTCTTAAACGTCTGTATTCTGGTCTAAAGTCATGTCCCCATTCAGAAATACAGTGTGCTTCATCAATTGCGAAGAATGAAACATTTACAGAAGTTAAAAAAGTTATGTTTTCAGCTTTTGTTAAAGATTCAGGTGCAACAAATAATAATTTAGTAACACCGCTTTGAACATCTTGCTTTACTTTGTTTATTTCTCCTTTTGTTAGAGATGAGTTTAAAAAATGAGCTACAGCTTCGTTGTTACTGACACTTCTTATCGAATCAACTTGATTTTTCATTAATGCAATAAGCGGAGAAACTACAATAGCTGTACCTTCTAATAATAAAGCAGGTAATTGGTAGCACATTGATTTACCACCTCCTGTAGGCATGATAACGAAAGTGTTGTTTCCGTCTAATACATTCGTAATAATATCTTCTTGATTTCCTTTGAAACTGTCAAAACCGAAAAATTTTCGCAATGCAATCTTTAAATCATCCTTAGCCATTTACCTGTATATTAATTACTTAACCGAGTTTTCGATCTATAGTACCACGAAGTTACAAAAAAAACAGTCTTTTTGAAAATAAAACGAAGGTTAATTTAAATCAAAATATTTCATAAAATATGAAATTAAAATATAAATGCTTTAATAGATTTAATTTCGTTTGATTAACTTTGGTGCACCTATGGAAGAAGAAAAAAAAATGTCCTTTTTGGACCATTTAGAAGAGTTAAGATGGAGATTAGTTAAATCCTCTATTGCGATTGTTTCTTTTGCTGTATTGATATGGTCTTACCAACAGTGGATCATGGACAATATCTTTTTGGCAATGAGTAAATCTAATTTTATTAGTTTTCAATTGATGTGTAAGTATTTTGGAATGTGCGTAGGTGAAATTCCTGTAAAAATGCAAAGTACAACTGTTTCGGGTCAATTTTCTTATGCTTTAATGATGAGTATGTTGGGAGGTGTTGTTTTTGCTTTTCCTTATGTTTTTTATCAATTATGGTCATTTGTTAAACCGGGATTAAAATTTAATGAAAAATCTGTTGCTAAAGGAATCGTCTTCTATGTTAGTTTATTGTTTTTTCTAGGGATTTTATTTGGATATTTTGTAGTTGCACCAATTTGTATTCAGTTTTTTGGAGCTTATCAAATTAGTAGTGAAATTGAAAATATTTTTACCATCAGCTCATACATGAGTACGATAATTTCTACCGTTTTTTATTCAGGTTTGTTGTTCTTATTACCAGTTGTTTCCTATTTGCTAGCGAAACTTGGAATAATCACAGCTGATTTTTTCCGAAAATATAGAAAACATGCGATCGTAGGTATTTTAATTTTGGCTGCTGTAATTACACCTCCAGACATGGTGAGTCAGATAATAGTTTCAATTCCAATCATTTTACTTTATGAAATTGGTATTATTGTTGCTGTTCGTGTAGAGAAAAACAAAAAGAATGAAATTTAATTCGTTGTTTTGAAAAGCGATGATTAATTTTAGTCCGAATCAATTATAAGCATGCTATTTAGAATAACTTTTCTATTACTATTTGTAATCAATTTTTCGTTTGCTCAACAAACGAAGGTTTATGGTGTTGTAAAAGATGCTGTTTCAAATGAAGTATTACCTTTTGTGACTGTTCGATTTCAAGATTCTAAAATAGGCACAGAAACAGATACGAATGGTTATTTTATTCTAGAGACATATTATGCTACCGACTCCCTTATTTTTGATTATTCTGGATATAAACGAAAAGTCGTAAAAGTTGTTTTAGATAAGACTCAAGAAATAAATGTAAGCTTATCAATTAAAGTTGAGGAGATTGAGGAAGTTAAAATTCTTCCGCCCGATGAGTTTCCATCGACAACATTGCATAAAAGAGTAATAGCAAATAAACATATCAATAATAAAGAGAAGTTAGATGCATATGAATACGAATTATATAGTAAGGTTCAATTAGATATTGATAATGTTGGAGGGAATGTTTTAGATAAAACGAT